>ENA-ORNT01000532-ORNT01000532.1-human-gut-metagenome-genome-assembly--contig:-NODE-532-length-27901-cov-24.541191_pt1 | contig 27901 bp, 26 predicted proteins | sample MGYA00242120_ERZ509032 | MGnify/ENA primary metagenome ERZ509032 (study PRJEB26280, sample SAMEA2338729) | human gut metagenome | biome: human gut; feature: human-associated habitat; material: faeces...
CCTTCTCAAGCTGCTTTGCCTTCATAGGGTCGTCGTTCTCGATATACTTGAACATTTCTGGCGAGAACGAAGGCAGTCCGCGGAAGTGCAGCTTCTCGCCCTCAGTCAGTGTGTCGCCAATCTTGAAGATGCCGTTGTCGGGCAATCCGACGATGTCGCCTGGCCATGCCTCGTCGATGGTGCTCTTGCGCTGAGCCATAAACTGGGTGGGCGAAGAGAAACGCAGAGTCTTGCCCTGACGCACATGCAGATAGGGCTTGTTGCGCTCAAACTTGCCGCTGCACACCTTGCAGAAAGCGATACATGAGCGGTGGTTGGGGTCGATGTTGGCAGTAATCTTGAAGATGAAGCCCGTAAACTTTGGCTCCTCAGGCTCTACTGTGCGCTCCTCAGCCTTGGTGGGCTTTGGCGACGGGGCTATCTTGACAAAGCAGTTGAGCAGTTCCTGCACACCGAAGTTGTTCAATGCCGAACCGAAGAATACAGGAGCCACCTCGGCTGAGCGGTATGTCTCAACGTCAAACTCGGGATATACGCCGTCAATCAGTTCTACGTCGTCGCGCAGCTGCTTGGCATCCTGCTCACCGATGTGCTCTTCAAGTTCTGTAGAGTTGATGTCAACCTCCACCTTTTCAGTCACGCGCTGCTTGTCGGGCTTGAAGAGGTCGAGCTTGTTCTCGTAGATATTGTACACACCCTTGAACTTGACACCGATGTTGATAGGCCATGACAGCGGGCGCACGCTGATCTGAAGTTCCTCCTCCAGTTCGTCGAGCAAGTCGAACGGGTCGCGACCCTCGCGGTCCATCTTGTTGATGAATATGATAACCGGAGTGTTGCGCATGCGGCACACCTCCATCAGCTTACGTGTCTGAGTCTCCACACCCTTGGCTCCATCCACTACAATGATGGCTGAGTCGACAGCTGTAAGAGTGCGGTATGTGTCCTCGCAGAAGTCCTGGTGGCCCGGAGTGTCAAGAATATTGATTTTGTAGCCCTCATAGTCGAACTCCATTACCGAAGTTGACACAGAGATACCACGCTGCTTCTCGATTTCCATCCAGTCGGACGTAGCCGACTTGCGTATCTTGTTGTTCTTTACTGCACCTGCCACCTGTATCTGGCCGCCAAAGAGAAGGAACTTCTCGGTGAGCGTAGTCTTACCTGCGTCAGGGTGTGAAATGATGGCGAAAGTTCGCCTGCGTTCTATTTCCTGGTTCATAATATACGTTTTGGACTGCAAAGTTATACAAACTATTGCACATAAAAACACGCTTGCCTGATTTTTTGACTTTTAAACCATATTTATTGTGTATAATGGTGATAGTTCAGTTTGCAGACTCCGTGTATTTTGGGCAAAACTTTTTTACCTCCTGTGTGATATTTGCATGCAAAGACTTGAGGTGCTATAACGAAAAAACAGATCACAAGTTATTCTTGGAATTGTTTGCTAAAAACTCTCAGAAAAATTGTAACATTCCTCTATATATTGTATCTTTGCACTTGATAAGTTCGGAAAAATGTCAATTTTGACACAAATCGGAAGTTGTTGATGTAATTATGAAGATAGAAAGAGACATAATAAATAAGTTCAAGGATTGGAAAGAAGCAGAAAAGCATAAGCCAATCCTTCTGAAAGGTGCCCGTCAGATAGGCAAGACATGGGCTATGGAGGAGTTCGGAAGAGAGTGTTTTAAATACACAGCGAAATTTGACTTTGACCGCCAGAAAGAGTTGCAGTCAGCTTTCACTGTGTCAAAAGAGCCTGCACGCATAATTAAGGAACTCGCCCTTTATAGTCCTGTTCCCCTAATTCCTGGCAAGACGCTGCTCATATTCGATGAAATACAAGAATGCGAGGAAGCGCTCAACTCGTTGAAGTATTTTTGTGAGGATGCTCCCGAATGGCATATTATTGCAGCTGGTTCGCTGTTGGGTGTGGCTGTGAAAAGGCGGAGAATGACCGTACCAGTAGGAAAGGTTCAGATTATGCGTATGTATCCGATTACGTTTAAGGAATATCTGCGAGCCAGTGATATCCAGACTTTCAATTTTGTTGAGCAGATAGAACAGCCCGAGAAACTGCCTCTTATTATACTTGACAAGTTGAAATCGGAATATCGTAGATATATGGTGTCTGGAGGAATGCCAGAAGCTACCGTAAGTATGCTTGAAAATCAGGGTATGCAAGTGGTGGATGACATTCTTCAAGGTATATTAGACTTATATGAGCTTGATTTTGCCAAGTATGCAGATCCTCGCGAGATACCGCGCATTCATGCCATCTGGCGCTCGCTTCCATCCCAACTTGCAAAAGAGAATCGGAAGTTTATCTATAAGATTATAAAGAAGGGTGCAAGAAGCCGTGACTACGAGGATGCATTGTTGTGGCTTGAAGATGCTGGCATAATATATCGTGTGAACGCGGTTTCGAAACCTGGAATGCCTTTAAGTGCCTACGAGGAGCCGGACATATTCAAGGTCTATGCCAGTGACTGCGGACTGTTGCGGCGATTGGCTGGGCTGCCAGGAAACATAGTTATTGATCCGACTGCCAACTACACCGAATTTAAGGGAGCGATGGCTGAGAATGCAGTGCTGCAAAGTCTGTTGCCTTCATATGGTTCAATTCCTTACTATTGGTCTTCGGAAGGAAAGGCTGAGATAGAGTTTCTGTTACAGCGAGAAGACGAGATAATTCCTGTAGAAGTAAAGGCTGAAAATTGTGTCAGTGGCAGAAGTATTGTTGTGTACAACGAACGTTACCAACCCAGGAACCGCATACGTTTCTCTTTCCTTAATTTGCAGCAAAATTGTGGAATGCTTGCATGTCCCTCACCTTTAACAGAATGGGCTATGAAGTGGTTAATAAAATAAAACCCACCCCCGAACCTCACTATCATAATCGGAGCGAAGCGCAGCTCGCTACTATATTTGCATTTCTAACCGCTCAAAACTGCGAGCTGAACGCACAACGTAATCTTTGACTCAAAATTCGTGAGTTTTGAGCGGTTTTAGTTATATCGTTTATACACAGTGAGTTATGTCGATGGTGGCTTTGCGGTGCAAGTTTATGCTTCAAAAAAATGCTCCTTTTTATTTCAAAAGGACAACTATTGCATTGCAACTGTAGTCGTTTTGCAATGCAATTGAGGCTTCGTTGCACTCCAAAAGTAGTCCTTTTGAAGTGCAACGAAGCCTTGAATGAAGAAAAACACGAAGATGATGCCCTCAAAACCACTAAAAACGCCAATTGAAAACTCTATAATCGATTTTTCGTTTGTAACACTTTTTTACTGCCTGTACGATATTTGCATTAAAAATCTTGTACAATTTTTATTACAAAATCACATTTTTTCATTTTTCTTTCGTAACTTTGCATTCGGACTGAAAAGCCAGACCGCTGTTGTCGCAAAAGAACGTGTTCTTATCACATATGACAACCGACTCGGCAGCCTACGCCGTGCAGAGTGTAATAAGGTCATCAATATGACATATCTACACAAAGCGGGTATTGGGTGGGAAAAGCAGTCCAGACATATTAGGCGTTTACAAACGTCACGTTCAACGTACACTCTGAAACGTGAGAAATTTCAAGATACATGTACTGCATTGAACATGGCAACGGTAAATGTCCAGGGGTGTGATATACCTTTCGTATTTTCGCAGAAGCATTTATTGTGTTCTGACATTATGTCGTACAATTATTTGCATCATGCCGAAAGTACGAATATTGCTATATATCATATCGGCGTGGGCTATACTGTTGTTCGTTCAGCAGTATAGGGCACTTCTCACGGCCTCAGAGTGTGGATCGGACAACGGACGGTTCACGCTTTTTTTTGTCTGTAACAATGCAATTCTGTCTAGAATTCAGTTAACCGATATGAACATCGATGGCTGTATATCAGAAGATATACACACCTCCGGAGGTGGTGAAATCCCTCCCAGCGCTGGACTTACCTCCAACGCCCTCCCCGAAGCTCAAAGCTGTAAAAAAGCAGAGAGTTCACATACAGGGGTGTCCACCAGCTATGCACTTTCGGAAGACCCTCCCCATTGGTATGCTCTACGCTGCACTTACGGCAGAGAAAAGACCGCATACGAATATATGACGGCAAAAGGCATCACAGCATTCTACCCTACACAAACGACAGTAAAACTAATTAAAGGCAAACGCAAAGCTGTAACCGAATCACTATTACCAAACATTTTCTTCGCCTACGGAACCTTAGACCAGATAAAACACTTCGTTTACGACAACGTAAACCTTCCCTTCCTCCGCTTTTATTATCGTCACACCCATGTCGGCAGCCGAATCGAAAAGACCCCAATGATTGTACCCAACCATCAGATGGAAAGTCTAAGAATCATCTATGCCGCCGAAACCGACAACACAATAGTGTCATTAGCCGAAGTGCCAAAGTTCAAGAAAGGACAGATGGTGAGAGTGACAGACGGAGCATTCAAGGGAGTGGTAGGAAGAGTGGCAAGATGGCAAGGACAGCAGAGAGTGGCAGTAGTAATGGAAGAACTGGTAACGGTTGTGACAGCGTATGTGCCAAGCGCGTTTTTGGAGAAACAACAATAAATATAAAACTTAAGCTATGAAAGGTTTCAAAGAAATAACACCTATAAGGAAGTGGCGGTTATTATACGCTGCAATAATTCTCGCGATTAATATTTTTTCAGTATTCATACTCTATAGCCATTATGGACCTCTAACAGAGAATGGCAATAGGTACTATCATTATTTCGACCTGTCATCAATGGACTGGTATGTTCTTGGGCATTGCTTATGTGCTTTTGTCTTTTTATTGATTCCTTGGATTTTTTTCAATAATTATTCTTCAAAATCATTCTTTGGATTATTCCCTACCAAGAGTAGATTTGGCAAATGGTGCTCGTTATTATTAATTGGATTAAATTTTGGAACGGGTGTGCTTTTTACCGTTTCATTTCTATTAATAACAATCGAATACATTACAAATAGTTCAAGAGTCATGGCAGAAGACTTGGAGACTATAGAGTTAATCTTGGCATTCATCAGTTGTTCTATTTTTTGGGGAATAGTAGATTTGGTGTATTTTGCCACTCATAGGAAAACAATTATCTAAAACAGATGAATAAACTACAAGAAATAGACCAAGAAATTACCTATTGGTATCGAGAGCGACTGAAACTTCTTCATCCTCTCCGACAACTCTTTTGGGAATGTACCCTACGTTGCAATATGGCTTGCAGACATTGTGGCAGTGATTGCAAGACTGTTTCAAATGTCCCAGATATGCCATTTGAAGATTTCATACCAGTGCTTGACGAGGTGCGACTCCATCAACCCCATATAAAAACAATGGTCTTTACTGTAGGTGGTGAACCATTGGTCAGAAAAGACATTATTGAATGTGGACGTACAATAACAGAGAAGGGATTCTTATGGGGAATGGTTTCTAATGGCAAGCTTATCGATTCTTATATGATGAACGAGCTTTCGGATGCAGGTCTGCGTTCATTGGCTGTTGATGTTGACGGATTGCGCGACACACATAATTGGCTCCGTAACGATAACAATAGTTTTGATGTTGTATATAATGCTATTGGACATATAAAGAAGGCTCCTCATTTAATTTGGGATGTCATCACATGTGTAAACAGTAGGAATATATCGCAATTGGAAGAAATAAAACGCATGCTTATCGAAGCTGGTGTAACGAAATGGCGATGTTTTTCAATAGTACCAATGGGCAGAGCTAAGGATGATGAAGAATTGGTTTTGTCTAACAGTCAATACCGTTACCTTATGGACTTTATTGTAAAAACACGAATGGAAGGCAAGATACAACTGTCGTATGCATGCGAGGGATATTTGGGAGATTATGAAGGACTTGTACGTAGGTCGCATTTCCTATGTAGTGCTGGTCTCACGACGGCATCTGTGCTGAGCGATGGTTCGATTTCTGGTTGTTTGAGCATCCGAAGCAACTATCATCAGGGAAATATATATAAGGATGATTTTTGGAACGTATGGCAAAATCGTTTCGACAAATATCGCAATCGTGAGTGGATGCGCAGTGGTGAGTGTGCCGACTGCAAGGTGTTCAAATATTGCCAAGGCAATGGGATGCATTTGAGAAATAATGATGGAAGCCTGATGTTCTGTAATTATAACAAACTTTTTAATAGCAAATGATATGGATAAAGAAAAAGCTAAACGCGCAGCTGCTCTTTCTGCGGCAGCTGCTGTAGGAAGTGTTGGAGGATCATTTGGGGCGGATGTAATAATCGACAAAAAATCAACCGATAACGATAGTCCAGAAGAAGATTTTATTGTTGAGGTTGTGAATGAAGACAATGTACAAGATCAACTAAGTCCGCATGCACTTCAAGACTTTACTGAAGATATAGATCAAACGATTATGGTTGATCCTCTTGAACCAGAAGAGCCTCTTAAACCAGAAGAACCGGTTGAGCCAGAAGAACCAGTTGAACCTGAAGAACCAGTTGAACCTGAAGAACCAATTTTTATAGACGACCCTTTAGGCCCTATACAAGATGATGTTTTAATGTACGGAGGTCCTGGTATGTGCGATAATATGATATATCCAGAACCTGACATGTATGGTGGTCCTAATGATGAATTATATGTCAATGACATAGAAGGGGTCTAAAATATCATTTCAAAACATAAAGCTTATGAAAAAGATTTGTATCAACAATCGCGATGAGATGATTCTACTGTTTGTCGATAATATTGCATATATCATGGCAGACGGCAACTACACCAAAATATGTTATATCGGTGGACTTTCTACAGTACTATCGTTGGGTATCTCAAAGATTGAGACTATGTTGTCGCAGGCTTACCCCAAAGGAACGACGAGTCCGTTTATACGCCTTGGACGTAGTGTCATCATCAACCAGATGTTCCTCTACGACATCAATGTACTCAAACAGCACCTTGTGTTGTCCGATTGCCTTAAAAATTCAGTAACACTCAAACTGCCCAAGCCATTGCTTAAGAAATATAAGGATATGGTGAGCAGAAGTAGCAACATAACTGTAAAAAAATAGTTATGAAAGAAGTTATTATCGGTAAGGAGGGAACGCAGAAGTTTCCTATCAACAATTCGAGAGTGAGCCGACAACATGCCAAGATCACTGTATCGGACAGTGGACAATGGACTCTCGAAGACCTTAATTCCACCAACGGCACTTATATCATCGACGACAACGACGAGCTTGTTCAAATCAAGAAGGTGAACATCACTGAGTTTACTCGTGTCGTCCTTGCCGACCAAACGAGTATGGGGTTCTCATTCTTTGCCCACCATGTTGTTGAGGATGACCCAAAAAATTACAAGGCTGAGTTTCAATATGTTCTTCGCATTCACGACAAGGCTTTGAAGGAGAAGGCAGAGATTGATGCCAAGATACAAAAGAAGAATATGATGAGATTCTTGCCGGGTGTTGTCTCGGCAGTCATTGGTCTTTTGCTCACATTGCTTCTTCCCTTCAACCAGAAGGTGTATGGTGTGGCTGTAACAGCTGTGTTCACAGCTCTTCTGCAGGCTATCATCAACTTCTATTTGGGCAAGGACTCCAACTTGAAGAATTTCAACGCCAAATATTCCAACAAGCTTATATGTCCTTGCTGTTCTAAACTTCTCTCCGAGATAGAATTTAAAAATCAAATGTGCAGCAGGTGTAAAGCTCATGCATAACTTTAAAAACAAATAAAACCAAATATGAAGCGACTGTTCTCTACTATCATTGCTATGCTTCTGCTCTGTATGTCGGCAGAGGCTCAGAAAACCTATGCCATCATTACAGGCGTGTCAAACTATGAGGGCGACCAGAACGACCTAGCCCAGTCTACCAAAGATGCCAAGCGTCTTGCCTCGCTCTACAAGACTAAAGACGCTACTGTGGTTTTGCTTACATCCAAGAATGCCACACGTGCCAATGTCATTGCTGCCATCCGTAAGGTGAAGGCTGTTGCCAATGCCAACGACCACATCGTGTTCTCATATAGCGGACATGGCATGGAGAATTATATATGTACTTATGTGTCGGGGGGCTCAAAGATGCTTGCCTATAATGAGCTGTTTAGCGAGTTGGACAAATGCCAGGCTAAGGACATCGTTTGCTATATTGACGCTTGTTTCTCAGGAACTGCTGTTAGCAATATGAATACAAAAGAGATGAACACCAAGGACATGAACCGCATAGCTTGGAAAACCATCGTGAAGAACAATCCTCGCTATATTGTCTTTCTGTCCTCACGCTCTGATGAACTCTCGGCAGAAAGTCCACTTGTTGGTTCGGGTTTCCTCACCAATGGTGTCATCAAGGGATTGCGTGGCAAGGCTGACAGCAACGACGACAAGAAGATTACTGTGATTGAATTGTTTAAGTATGTACACAAGGATGTGCAACTGCATAACAACAAGCAGCATCCGCAACTGGTCACTTCCAAGTCACTATACGATAATGTTCTAATGAGCTGGTAAGGAATTTCAATATGGCAGAAGATAATAAAAGAAAATTAATAGCAGCCAAATGTCCAAAATGCGGACAGGTTGTGAAGTTCTATATGCCTGAACAGGGAAGTGTGGTAAAACTTAAATGTCCGCAACAGCAATGCGGACATGTTTTTGGAGTGAAAATCACACAGAAGGAAATTCATCTTGGCAATGGTGCCACTCAGCAAAAGTCTGATACGCAGCAACAATCTAATGCACAGCAACAACAAGGAGAATCTCATCCTGTCACCGACCCTGTTTTGCCTCCAGATGGCACTCCTTCGGGTGTTATTGCCCGACTGTTGCAGAAAAAGAAACATTTCTACAACAAGGATAAGTTTCATGAACTGCATCTGGGTGCCAACACCATTGGTATGTTCGACCCGCAGTCGCCTTCCGACATTATGATTGAGGGCGACCGTACCATCAGCCATCGCTCTGTTACTATAACGGTTGAGTCTGTGGGCAGCTCCTATAAGTATCTGTTCTCTGTCAACCGTTCCAAAAATCCCGTTTATCTCTCTGGCAAACCTATTGCCGAGGGCACTTCTATTTATATCCAGCCAAACCAGGAGTTTGTGCTTGGTAGAACTCGTTTTTGTCTTTCTAAATAAACAACATGATACATAACGCTCTAACTATCGGCTCCTCATTGAAAGGAGCCGTTCTTTATACTATAGCTGAGCCATTGCATAGTGGTGGCTTTGGCATCACCTATCGTGCCACAGCTCAAATAATGGTGGGCAACATTCCGCAGACTGCCACATTCACCATCAAGGAGTTCTTTATTGGCAAGATTTGCTCAAGGGATGCCAATGGCAATGTTGTGGTGGCTACTGAAAACCAGCAGGCGTTTAAGAATGCCAAGGCCGACTTCAAGACCGAGGCTGAGATTCTGCACTCGCTCAAGCACGACAACATAGTGCCCGTGAACGAGGTGTTCGAGCAGAACAACACTGTATATTATGTCATGAGCTATCTCGGCAATGTGTCGCTCTATCAGTATGTGGCTGAGAATTGTGGGGCATTGCAGGAGTCTCAAGCCAAAGGCATCATCTTGCCGCTTACGAGTGCTCTTGCGTATCTGCACAACCGCAACATCCTGCATCTCGACATCAAGCCCGACAATATCATGATGGTTAGGCATGGCAACACCATAAAACCTGTATTGATAGACTTCGGTCAGGCTATGTATTTCGTTAATGGCAAACCTAAAAAGGATAAGGGCATCCGTGGCTATTCCAAGGGCTATTCTCCTTTGGAACTGAAACAAAACGTCAGCACCTTCTCTCCCTCGCTCGACATCTATTCGCTTGCTGCCACATTGCTCTATATGCTTAGCGGTGTTGACCCGTGTGATGCTGAGGAGCAAAGTATTCACAAAATCTATAAGACATTGCCCGAATCTGTGTCGTCGAACACTATGGATGCCATTATATGTGGATTGCTTAAGGACGCAGCCGACCGACCTAACGATATTGCTTCCTTCCAGAATATATTGGAGCATGGCAAACCTTCTACTGCCAACGGCTCTTCCTCTAATAATGCAGGCGACGGACGTATTCCTACCGACACTATCATTCCTGATTCTCCTAAGCCTATAGGTACCAAACTCATTACTATAGCATGTGTGGTTGTAGTGGCTATTGGTGGATGGTTTGCTTGGGATAAATTCTATAAAGGTGGCGGGGGCAATGCTACTGAGCAAACTCCAGCAGCTAACGATACGTTGCCGTCTCAGAAGAAGGACTCCACGTCTGCCACAGCTGACACTGAAAAGAAAACGTCTATAGAAATTGTTAAAACTCATGTAGCTACACCCTCTAAAAAAGAGGAGCAAAAGCCAACTCCTAAAAAGGAGGAGCTAAAACCAACTCCTACTCCTACTCCATCTCCCAAGCCTACTCCATCTCCCAAGTCTGGCACAGTAAATCTTGGTTATGCCACATGGACTGGTGGTCTGCTTAACGGCAAGCCTCATGGCGAGGGCACAATGAAGTTCTATGGTTCTCATGCCATTAGCGGTTGTTCTATGACCCCTCAAGCTGGCGATTATATCATTGGCTACTGTGAAAACGGAGAGGTTCAGAATGGTGCTCTCTATCGTGATGGAAAGAAGATAGACACTATCATCAGATAATAACATTATAAAAGAACTACAACAATCATGCGAAAGATATTATTATCCTTTTTCATGCTTTTTGCAATAATGTCTACTGTCTTTGCCCAAAAGTTCAAGGTGGAGTCCTTCAAGCTTGCCTCAAACGACATCACTGCCCAGTCGCACCCTCGCAAGGACCTCAACAATCTTAATTGTGCTCTTGTCAAGGTGGGTATCGCTCTCGATGGCGTTAAGTTTGACGGTAGCATTATGGGCGAACCTATTCAGAAGTTGGGCGAGTATTGGGTGTATATGCCTAAGGGCGTCTCCATGCTTCAGGTTCTGCACAAGAACTACACTCCCCTTATGGTCAACTTCTACGACTATGATGTTGGCAAGGTGGAGAGTGGAATGACATACATCCTTACGTTGTCAAAGCCTGCAGGCAGCACAGAGCCTGCAGATGCCGGAGGCAACTTCTATGCGCTCACCGTAACCCCCAAAAATGCAGTCGTCACCATCGACGGCAATCAGCAGACGGTATCCACCGACGGTGAGTATTCTGCCATGCTTCCTTATGGCAATCATACATATAAGGTTGAGGCAGGAGGTTATATCTCCAAGAGTGGCACATTCAGCATCAGCATCAGCGACATGACTCCCATTAATGTCAGCCTTGTCTCTGCTATGGCTACGGTTTCTGTCACCTGTCCTACTCCTGCTGTGTCGCTATATGTCGACAAGAAATCCGTTGGCACGATTCCTTGGACTGGAAGCCTAAAAGAGGGTATGCACCTTATCGAGGCAAAGAAGGAGGGCTACCGCAGTCAGCAGCGCACTATCAATCTGTCTCAGCAACAAAAACTTGATGTGGCTTTTAGCGAACTCGTTGCCATACAAGGCAACCTTTCTGTAAACTATAAGCCATTTGGAGCAGATGTCTATATCGATGGAAAGAAGATAGGACAAAGTCCACGTGTGTTTAATGGCTTATTGGTGGGCAGTCATAAGGTGGAAATAAAAAAGGATGGATATGGCACGGAAAGCGAACAAGTTAACATATTGGAAGGTCAGACAGCTACTATAGCAGGCGTGTTGACTGCCAATACAACAGTTGCTACCAATACTGCTTCCTCATTGTCTGGCAATACAATAACAATTCCCGTAAAGAATGGCATAAGTATCGATATGGTTCGTGTTGAGGCAGGAACGTTCACTATGGGAGCGACATCAGAGATGGAGGATCCGTATGATTGGGAAAAACCTACTCATCAAGTGACTCTGACCAACGATTATTACATAGGTAAATACGAGGTTACACAGGCTTTGTGGAAAGCCGTAATGGGTAATAATCCTTCTAACTTTAAGGGTGACAACTTGCCAGTAGAGAAAGTTAGTTGGGACGACTGTCAGGAATTCATCAACAAGCTGAATAGAATAACAGGCAAGACGTTCCGTCTCCCCACTGAAGCCGAATGGGAATATGCTGCCCGTGGTGGAAAGAAGAGCAGAGGTTATCAGTATAGCGGTAGTAATAATATCTCAGATGTAGCATGGTACAGCGACAACAGCGGTAATATGACTAATGATGTAGGTTCAAAGCAAGCAAATGAATTAGGCATATATGATATGACTGGTAATGTGTGGGAGTGGTGTCAGGATAGGTATGGACGATATGATAGTTTTTCACAGGTAAATCCTACAGGTGCTAATAGTGGGTCTGACCGCGTGTACCGTGGGGGTAGCTGGAGCTACACTGCCAGGTACTGTCGCTCGTCATTCCGTTTAAGAATCACGTCTGGCTACCGTCGCAGCTTCCTTGGGTTCCGCCTGGTCCTCTCCGAGTAACTATTTATTATTTCGAGTTTCCACTCTTTTTATTGATATCCTAAGCCCTCAAACAAATATAAATTTCATGCATAAAATACTTCTATCTTTCGTCTTGCTCTTTGCAGCAATATCATCAGTCTTTGCGCAGAAGCTCACAGTCGAGTCCTTCAAGCTTGCCCCAAGCGACCTTACAGCCCATACTCAGCCACGCAAGGACCTTAACGACTGTAACTGTGCACTAATAAAAGTAGGTATAGCTCTTGATGGTGTGAAGTTTGATGGTAGTATTATGGGGAAACCAGTTCAAAAGATTGGTGAATATTGGGTTTATATGCCAAAAGGTGTTTCCATGCTGCAAGTTCTACATAAGAACTACACTCCTCTTATGGTTAACTTTTACGATTATGGTATTGGTAAGGTGGAGAGTGGAGCAACGTATGTCTTGACATTGAAAAAGCCAAATACTATTACTGAACGACAAACCCAGAAGTTGAGAATAAAATATTCACCAACTTCGGCTTCCGTTCTTGTTGACAATAAATTTGTTAAAGGAACGAATGGTATTGCAGAAACAACATTGACGGTTGGTCAACATTCATATATTGTTGCTTGTGATGGATATGAGTCGGAGGAAGGTACTGTAAAACTGAAAGCATCTGCTCCAAGTACCATTCAGATAACTTTACTAAAAGAATTTATAGTAGACAATGGTATTTCAGAAAACAATAACCAACATATTGAGGATATAAATGAAACAACAGATAATGACAGAGTTGCGAAATTATTAGAAAAACTCAATGATGATATGGTGTATATTGAAGCAGTGGAATTCACTATGGGAGCAACAAAAGAACAGAAAGGAGAAGCTAATTCAGATGAAAAACCTGCTCATCCAGTTGTGTTGAATTGTTTTTATTTATGCAAATATGAGGTTACTCAAGAACTCTGGGAGGCAGTGATGGGTGATAATCCTTCACATTTTAAAGGTAAAAATCTACCAGTAGAAAATGTAAGCTGGGATGATTGTCTAAAGTTTATAATGAAGTTAAATGAACTTACGGGTAAAAAATACAGACTTCCCACTGAAGCTGAATGGGAATATGCAGCTCGTGGAGGAAGTAACAGCATGCATTATAAATATAGTGGAGGTAACAGCTTGGAATATGTTTCGTGGTATTTTCATAATAGTATGGATAAAACTCATACGGTTGGAATGATGAAACCTAACGAATTGGGACTTTATGATATGTCGGGTAATGTATGGGAGTGGTGTCAAGATTGGTATGGATCATATGACAAAAAAACGGCATATTATCCAACTGGACCAATAAAGGCTTACAATAAAGTTTTTCGTGGTGGAGGCTATGATAATGGTGATACATATTGCCGTTGTTCTTATAGAAACGGAACGGCTCCACAAAATAAATTTAAAAATCTTGGACTTAGACTTGCCCATTCAATATAAAATTAATGTATGATTTAGAATTATGCGAAATATACTTTTATCCTTCTTATTGCTCTTTACGGCAACATCAGCAGTCCTTGCCCAAGAGCTAACTGTAAAATCCTTTAAGCTTGCCACAAGCGACTTGACTGCCCAAACTCAGCCACGCAAGGACTTGAACAACCACAACTGTGCCTTAATCAAAGTTGGTCTTGGACTGCAAGGAGTGCAGTTTGAGGGCAGCATCATGGGTAATGTGGAGAATAAGACTGGAGAGTACTGGGTATATATGCCGCAAGGCAACCGTATGCTAAAGGTGAAGCACACTAACTATGCTCCAGTAATGGTGACGTTTGCTGACTATGGAGTGGAGAAGGTAGAAAGCAACAGAACTTATGAGTTGGTTGTAACTGCTTCAGGTGGAGTGCAAGTGGAGCAAAAACAAAAGTTAACCATACGCTATACTCCAAGTTCAGCTACTGTGCTTGTTGACAACAAAATGGTGAAGGGAAAGAATGGTGTTGCTCAGACAACATTGCCAGTAGGTCAACACTCTTTTATTGTCTTTTGTGATGGATATGACTCAGAAGAAGGAACTGTAAAACTAAAAGCCTCTACTCCAAGCAACCTACAAATCACGCTGTCTAAAGAAGCAATGGCAACACAACAAAGTATTGTTTCTCAACCAATAGTAGCTCAACAACCTGTGTCGCAACCCACGGTTGCTAACAGTGATAATATCTCCATCCCCGTAAAGGATGGCATCAGCATCGATATGGTTCGTGTTGAGGCAGGAACGTTTACTATGGGAGCGACAGCGGAGATGGAGAATCCGTATGATTGGGAAAAACCTCCCCATCGTGTAACTCTGACCAATGACTATTACATTGGCAAATACGAGGTTACACAGGCATTATGGCAAGCCGTGATGGGCAATAATCCTTCGGGATTTAAGGGTGACAACTTGCCTGTAGAGAATGTTAGTTGGAACGACTGCCTAGAATTCATAAGCAAGCTGAACCGTATAACTGGCAAGACGTTCCGTCTTCCCACCGAAGCTGAATGGGAGTATGCCGCACGTGGCGGCAACAAAAGCCGAGGTTATCAGTATAGCGGCAGCAATAATATTTCAGATGTTGCTTGGTATACAGATAATAGCGGTAGCAAGACTCATTCTGTTGGTTCTAAGCAAAGTAATGAATTAGGCATATATGATATGACTGGTAATGTGTGGGAATGGTGTCAGGATGGGTATGGAAAATACAGTAGTTCCTCACAGATAAATCCTATAGGTGCTACCAGTGATTCCTACCGCGTGAACCGTGGAGGTAGCTGGTACGGCATTGCCAGGCTCTGTCGCTCGTCTTGCCGTTTCGGCATCACGCCTGTCAACCGTTTCAACTTCATTGGGGTTCGCCTGGTCTTATCCGAGTAACGACTTCTTGTTTCGAGTATTCCACTCTTTTATACAGTATAAACTATGCAGATTCTTATAAATAAAGTAGAGTTTTTCTCTCAACTTGGCAACCGCCCTTCTCAACAAGACTGTCTTTCACCAACAGAGCCAACAGCCAATACATCTTTTTTTGTTGTATGCGATGGTGTTGGTGGCAGAGACCATGGTGAGATAGCCAGCAGTCTTGTATGTCAATCGTTCGAACATAATCTTGCTAATAACGACTGCGGCAATTTAAAAGCAGCAGACATTGTAAGTCTTACAAACGAAGCATACAAGACATTATACAAAAACAGGGCTGTTTGTGCATCAATGGCCACAACACTTGCTTTTATGGCAAAGACCGACGAGGGAATGCTCTTGGCGCATCTTGGCGACAGTCGCATCTATCAGATACGCAAGGGAGAGGGAGTGGTGTTTCAAACCAAAGACCATTCGCTCGTAAACGATTTACTCGACAGTGGAGAGATAAAGCCAGAGGAAGTCAAAAATCATCCTAAAGGTAATGTCATAACAAAATGTTTGTTCGTTACTGACGACAAAGACCGCTATATGACTCCGACAATAACCCTGATACGCGACATAAAGCCACATGACGTGTTTATGCTATGTACGGATGGAGTATATGGTATGGTCGACAACGCTGACTTGGCTGAGATACTGACATCCAACAATTCTCTTGAAGAGAGGACAAAAGAGTTGGCGGCTTTATGCAGGAACAGCCACGACAACAACACGGCTTATATCGTAGAGATAGATGACATAGACGATGACAGAACAGACAAGAAAGAGAACATAACCTACACAATAGACAAACCAAGGAAAACAATAAAAAGCCGATTTTTCGACTTCGTCAGAGAAACCCTTGGTTTCGTCAAAGAAACTTAACCATTGAAGCAACATGAAGAAAAAGACTTGGCTGAGATATAAATAAGTCCTATCTTTGCATCAGAAATAAAAACAAAACATAAATAAAAACCCTATAAAAACATTGATTATGGAGACACAGGCTTTAAACATCAACGAAAACTCAAAAGAGAACTTGAAGAAAGGTGCAGCATTAGCTGGAGCAGCTATGGCTGGTGCAGGTGTTATGGTAACTGCCGATATTATAAGAGGTGAGGAAGACATAGATATTGTGGATTCAATAGATGACAACCCTACTGCCCCTATTGCAGGAGAGACGAATGCCAACAATGCAACAACACAGGCTACAGACACTCACAACGCAGCACAAGACAATGCCGCAAGTGCAACAACACAAACAGCAGAACCTGCTGCAACGGCATCTACCACAGAGCCACAACCACAGGCCACTGTAGAAGAACCAGCTCAAACCAATGGGCCATCGGCTAATGAATCTTCTACTAATGAGGTGAACGCAGAAGTCAACGTAGACGATATTCCTGATGTTGACCCTAACCTCGTGGCACAAAACCTGACAGACGACGTTATAATGGTTGACCCTACCGACATCGACATGGAGAACATGGATATTGCAGCGGTGGGAACAGTGGAGACTGTTGACGGTGAGGTGTTGACAGCTGCACAGATTGTAGGTGACAATGGCGAAACCCTGTATATGGTGGACGTAAACGGAAATGGCTCGTATGATGTTGTTACCGACGATACTGGCAATGTGTTGGCTGAGGTGCCTTCTACTCTTACTGTGAGCGACACCGAAAGCATCATTGGCACAAACAATGATGACTATGGCTATTTGGCACAGAACGATAGCGACAACCCAACGGATGCTGTTGTGGACAATGCTATGGACGACGTTGTGGAGCTTGGATAATAAAGGCATGTTAAATCAAAAGACCAACAAAAACTATGAGATATAAATGTATAATGCTGACTGTGGCAATGGCTTTATTTACTGCCTATAATGCCACAGCTCAGAAAAAAACAACCCCGAACAGACAGGCAAAGCCTGCGGCAGTGAATGCTGACTCTGTAGAGGTGAGGAAGTTGACCGATGCTGCCAAGAAGGGCAACAGCGAGGCTCAAAACACTCTCGGCACTTACTACTACTCAGGCAAGAAAGTGAAGCAGAACTATGATGTGGCTCTGAAATGGTTCAGTATGGCTGCCAAGCAGAAGCATGTGAAGGCTATAGCTAACATGGGACTCTGCTACCAATTGGGACGTGGCATTAAGCAGGATTCTGTGATGGCTGTGAAACTCTATAAGGAGTCGATAAAGGCTGGCAACGCTGAATTGGTGAAGCAACGCGAAGAGAATGTGGCAAAGAACAAGTCGGCTTTCGACATAAACCTGCTTGCCGACATCTACTACAATGGATGTGGAAACACTGTTAAGAAGAACAATGAACTTGCACTGAAATACTTGAAGATGGCAGCAGCCAACAACTCGATTGAGGCTGCGGTAAGAGTGGCAACCATCTACGACCAGGCTAAGATGTATGCCGAGGCTTTGCCTTACTACCAAAAGGCGGCGGGCAAAGGCGACGCTGTGTCGGAATATAAATGTGGCGATTATCTCTGCAATGGCAAAGGCACTAAGGTGAATAAGGCTCAGGCTGCGGCATATCTCGACAAGGCTGCTAAAAAGAATGTGCCTAATGCGATGATGATGCTCGGCGACTTGCTGTACAAGGGCGACGGTATTCAGCAGGACTATGCCAAGGCTATGGGCTTGTATAAACTTGCGGCTGCCAAGAGCAATCCTGTGGCAGTATGGAATGTGGGAATAATGTATAAGAACGGACAGGGCGTGAAGCCGAACTATGTCATTGCACTACAATGGCTTGCCGATGCTGCCTCAAAGGGAATGAAAGCCAACTTCCAAAAGCTTCTCAACGAACCTAATGTGGAGATAAAGAACGGATGGAAGAACACCGACTTCTACTCGTTTGTACATGCCATGACGCTTATGGAATCGACAACACCCGATTATGCTACGGCTGTGAAGGAGCTTACTCTTCTCGAAAAGAAAAACATTGCCGTGGCTTCTACATTGCTCGGACTCTGCTATGCCGACAAGTCGTGGAAAAAAGCCAACGAGAAGAAGATGATGGCTTATTACGACAAGGCTGCAAAGGCTGATGACCCTTATGCCAACTATCTGCTCGCAAAACTCTACTTTGAAGGAAGTAATGCGGTGAAGGCTGACAAGAACAAGGTGGTGGAATGCTACGAAAAGGCATCTGAGGGTGGATATGCACCTGCAAAATGTGAACTTGGCAACTTGTATTTCACTGGAAAGATTGTCAACAAGGACATATCGAAGGCTATAGCCTATTATAATGATGCCTTGCTGAACGGTTATCTCTCTAAGGAGGCTGCCGACAATCTTGCTTCTTGCTATCAGCAGGGACTTGGCGGTGTGAAGAAAGATGCCGAGATGGCAAAAGAGATTGCCAAGCGCGGAAAAGTGGGCAACGCCTGGACTGCTTTGCTGCGTGGCATAACGTTTGAATAAAAAAACTAAACATATATGAGAACCATTTTATCTGCCATTGTCCTTCTGTTGTGTGTTGCAACAGAAGGCATGGCACAAAACATGTCGTTCAAGACGGAAGAACTGAAAAGGGTTGCTGCGGAACTGAAGCTGGACGGTCTGGACACTCTTAAGGTTGGCTATTCTGTCTTCCCAAAGGACAAGTATAAGATTGTTGTCAGGAAGAATGACAATGGTATGGTGGAGCATATAGGATTAAGTTTGTTCCGCAATGCCTACCGCCAAAAGGACAACAATGCTGTGCTTGAGTTCATAGAGAGCGGACTGCTGTGCCAGACATTTAAACTGACAAGAAACAATCTGAAGTATATGGACGCTAAGTTTGTTAAGGGTGGATGGAGCAATTTGCTCGCCATTACCGACTCGGCTTCGTTCACTATAGGCAAGATAGACAACAAGGCGTATCAAGCGGTATGGAAAGAGGGCAAGACGGAAGTTGTCAACATGCTTATACCCATAAAATACGACCTCTTGCTGGGTACGCCACGCAAGGAACTTGAGCATAACTTTATGCGCGACCTGAAAGCGTATAAGCCTAAGCAGCAACCTGCAGAATGCGACATTGACGTGGCTGACCTAAGAACGGTTAGAGATCTTGAGGATACTCTGTATACTCTACCTGGCAAGAACTATATACTGCCTACCGTAACCAACACAACATATTATAGGCTCAGCGGAAAGCTGGACTATGTGCCAGTGATCGACCCAAAGTATCCTGTGCAGACTATTGCTAACACTATGTTGCTTAACTGCAAGAGTATTCCCGAAGCCAAGATGTCGATTACGATGATAGCAAGCGACAAGCAAAACGAGACTGCTACCGTCAGTGTAAGACAGTTTATGGAGTTTGTAAAGAGTCAGGGTTGCATTCCTTATTTCAGTTTCGAGGAGATGAAGGATGGCAAGTTTTATGGAGCCATATTTATATATAATAAGGAGACTGGCTACGACCATATCTTTAGTCTGGAATGTGATGTGAAGGATATTGCCACAAACAAGTTGATGATTAATTCCAAAGCATATCTCTACACTCCAACGACAAATGTGAAGAACCTCTACAACGACATTAAAACAAAGAAAGCGAAATGACATTAAGACGATTATGCACATTTGTTGTGGCACTGGTTGCTTGCGCTCTGTCGTGCTTTGCTCAAGACACTGTTGAGGCTATCAACGAAATAAAACTGTCGGGCAAATACTTTACTGCTGAGGCTACTGCCGCAAGTGTTGACGAAGCTAAGAACATTGCGTTCAGTTATCTTAAGGAGAATATTGCCAACTACTGTGAGGAAATGGAGATAGAGGAGATTGGCGAGGACAAGATAATGGCTAACTTGCAACAAAAGAGCGTAAACCGTGGCGATGCTATAATGGTGTTGGTGTATGTGGCTAAAACCATTGTTGAGAAGAAAGAGACTATGACTTTCCATCCCAACACAAGCGTGAACACAAATACTAACAACAATAATACAAATACAACTCCAGTATTTGGGTCGGCTAACTGGCCTGATATAATCAAGAAGGTTTGTGACGTGAGCTCCTTCGTACAGTTGCAGTACTTGCTTGACATGGCAATGGACAACAACCTTATTGACTCGTGGGGCAAATTCAATTCCATGCTCAATCAAACCGAATGTTATCTTGTGATGATGAACGTTGACCGACAAATAGTGGGTGTTCTATCACCAGTGAAAAATGGCGCAAGAACGGACGTGAAGACAGGAATGGTTGTTGACTCTGAAGGCATGAAAACATTTAAAAACTGTGCACCTATATGTGTGCGTGTAAAATAATCTGCATATAAAATAATCAAAGCTTTATGAAAAGATATATTCTTTTACTTTATGTCGCATTGGTTTCATCGTTGATGTATGCTCAGGTGACGTTCCAGTTCAGCGACGGCATATATAATGAATCGCTTAAGGTGAATGTTGAAAGAAACGTGTCGTCGTTGCTGAGCGAGATAAACAAGGCGGAAGCCAACCATCGCCAGTTGAACCTCATTAATGTTGACATTGACGAAATGGCTGCAAGTGGATTGAAAAGCCTTTGGACAAACATTCATTTTCGTTGTGAGTGGAACAATAATGTGCAGTCTTGCCTGAAGGACTTCACTGGATATGAGATAAGACAGATTCCTGTGGAGATGAAACCCATTGACAATACTTACAAGGGTGAGATACATAAGGAGTTGACTATCAGCTTCAACAAGAAAGGTGTTATCACTGGTGTTAGAACAGCCATCGACAACAACTCGTATGTAGCTCTTCTGCATGGGAGCAACTCTAACGTTGACCTTAGAATGAGAAGAGAGATTCTGAACTTTGTGGAGAACTTCAGAAGCTACTATGTGGAGAAAAACATCAATGCTCTGCAAGAAATCTTTAGCGATGATGCTCTTATCATTACTGGTCGTGTTATCAGAACATTAGGCAAAAACAACATTGACGGTGTCTCGCAAAAGGTGAATGAGAAAGTGGTGTACAGTAAACAAAACAAGCAGCAGTATATCAATAATCTTAGGAATCTGTTCAAAGGCAATGAATTCATAAATGTTGACTTTTCGGACATTGAACTGATGCGACATGGTTCAAATCCTAACATATACGGTGTGAGACTACGCCAGAAATGGAACAGTCAGCAATACAACGGCAGACAATACTCCGACGACGGATACGTGTTCCTGCTTTGGGATTTTCAAGAAGAAGGCAGTCCGAAGATTCATGTTAGAACATGGACTCCCAAAAGAGCAAACCAGACAAAAGACGACTTCTCGCCAGAGGATTTCTTTATTCCTAATAACTAAGTGGAATCATTAGTGTCCCGATTTTAATGGAACACTAATGAGATTCATCAATAACAAGAATCAGCGTTGATAATCTGATAGCAAATTCTTACTTTCCAACTCTATATCTCATAAACATACAAAATAACAAACTTAGAAGTTGCTCCCGCCACGGATAAGGGTATTGAGATATGAGATTTTCTTGTGACTTTGATAACGTAAACAAGTGAAAATTATGATAGGAAGTATTATAGGAGACATTGTGGGAAGCATATATGAGTTCCACAATATAAAGACGAAGGAATTCCCTTTGTTTTCAGACCGGTCTGACTATACGGATGACAGCATTTTGTCGATAGCTACTGCAAAGTGGATTCTTGAAGGTGCAAGCAAAAGTAATAGCAGTAGGTATTATTATAGATATGGGACAAACTATCCACATCCATTGGGTGGATATGGCAATGGTTTTCAGAAATGGCTTTGGCAAGCTGAAAATGGAGATTTTAAACCATATGTAAGTTGCGGTAACGGTTGTGCAATGCGTGTTGGACCAGTTGGATGGGCTTTTGATACCATAGAAGATGTTCTTGCGTATGCAAAATGTTCGGCAGAGTGTACCCACAATCATCCAGAAGGAATTAAAGGTGCACAGGCTACGGCACTTTGTGTGCTTATGGGCAGGAAAGGGCTAAGCAAGGAAGAAATAAGGAGTGAAATATCAGCCCGTTTTGGCTACGACCTAAACTTTACTTGTGACGAAATTCGTAACACGTATAAATGGGGAGGTACTTGTCAGGACACAGTGCCACAGGCTATTGTCGCATTCCTCAATGGAAATAACTTTGAAGATTGCATACGTAACGCTGTAAGTATAGGTGGCGACAGTGATACTATTGCCTGTATTACAGGCTCTATTGCTGAGGCTTATTTTGGAGTACCCGAAGAACTCTATGTAGAAGCTTTTAATCGCTTAATTCCACATTTTAAGAATGTTGTTACAGAGTTTGAGGAAAAATTTGGCAATAACATTTTGTAACAGCAAAGATATCGTCCCGCAGCTTGCTATTATAGCTTTCCTGATTCAAGCCGTAGAGGCAATGGGAACATTGAATGTGGCATTGGGCGAATGGGAAAAAGCTAACAATCATTAATCAAAAAGAGTTAGACTCTCTTTATAATGTGTCCAATTCAGCAAAACTGAAAACCATATATCATATATATTGGGCAAAGGAATATTTTGCCCGAAAAGAGTTTGCCATGGCAGAGACTCAATTGCAGCAATGTTGGAATGTAATGCAAGATTTGTCTTTCTCTGACCGGAAACAGGCAAAACTTGATTATTACAGTAACATGATGAACTTGAAGCAACCTTTTCATAAACGGTAAAAACAAATTAGAAGTTGCTCCCGTCACGGATTTAGGGTATTAACAGAACAAGCTTTATAAATATGGATAGAAACAAACAATTAGATAAGATACGCGGTTCTCTTATAGGAGGTGCCGTTGGCGATGCGCTCGGCTATCCTGTTGAGTTCATCAACTCGTACATGGGTATACAGAAAAGGTATGGCGAGAATGGCATCACACGGCTGGACACTACTCAGTGGTGGTTGCCAGATGAAGAAAATAGCGGCAAGGCATGGATTTCTGACGACACTCAGATGACGCTGTTCACAGCTTGTGGTTTGCTAAATGCAAAAGCGCAGGGCACAGCTCCCAAGTATGCTATTTGCGAGGCATACTTTGAATGGTATTATACACAAATAGGTAAGAGATCTGGTCGTCATAAGGATTGCTGGATTGGCGATGTGCCTGAACTCAACAATCGTCGTGCTCCAGGCCAAACATGTATTACTGCTTTGCAGGATATTCTTAGAGGTAAAGACCCATACAACAATAGTAAAGGTTGTGGCGGCATCATGCGTACAGCTCCTGTGGCACTCTATGGTGCTGTGTGGAGAGACACGCCCGAAGGTGAACCTCTTGAAGGACGTATCTCCAGCATAATGGATGTTGATATGTTGGCGGCTGATGCTGCTGAGATAACCCACCAGCATCCTCTCGGTTGGCTATCATCAGCATTGGAAGCACACGTTATTTACAGAATCTTGCAGAAGGACTGTCCCACAGTGGATGACTTCAAGGCTTACTTGTCCGAAGGCTACGATACGTTGCTCTCTCTTTATCCAAATGAAGGTGCGAGCTTCAGTCAACTTAGAGCTTTGACCGACAAGGCTCTCGGTCTTGTTGATTCGCCTGCATCGGATGTGGACAACATCGAAGCAATTGGTGAAGGTTGGGTTGCGGAAGAGACTCTTGCTATTGCCGTTTACTGTGCGGTTAAGTATTTCGACAACTTTGAGAAAGCGATAGTAGCCTCTGTCAACCATAAGGGTGACAGCGATTCCACTGGAGCCGTGACGGGCAACATCCTTGGAGCTGTTGTGGGTTATGATGCAATCCCTGAGTTCTTCAAGACAGACCTCGAACTACATGATATCATCCTCCATGTTGCAGACGACCTTTGGAGGGGCAGGACAACAAAGTTTAAATAATATATGGATGAATATAAAATAAGTTTTAGGAACTGCATTCTTGCCATTTGGAACCAGTTGACAAGAAGAGGTGCGTGGCGAAATATATTTGTCACGCACAATGCCTTTGGGATATTCAGCAAATACAGCCATATTTCTCGTCGTAGTGGAAATCCAAAGATTTCTTATCCGAATAAGAAGGTGGCATTAAGAGCTGCTGAGGCTATGGGCAAAAAGCATGGTGTGCATTTCTCGGTATACAAATGTGCATGGTGCGACGGATGGCATATAGGGAAGAATGCGCAGAACAAAAAAGGAAGCGGGTGAGTTTATTGTGGAAATCTTCTATCGGAAGAATTTAGCAACAGAAGATAAAGACATCAGGCTCTTTGCCTATAACTTCTGTTGTAAGTAAATGAAATAAGTAAGTGGGCAAAATTAGTTTACATAAAATATCATTAGTGTCCCGATTTTAACTGACACTAATGATTGCCAATATATAATTTTAATCTCAAATTAGAAATGAAACGAATAGTAGTATTCACATTATTGTCACTGTTGTTCCAGATAAATCTGCTGGCACAATATAATATAAAAGTTGGATCTTATAAATTCCTTTCTTTAGTTGCACCAGCTGGCTATGTGAGGAGCGCGATTTGGTCTTTCGATAATGGACTTATGTTGACAGAAAAATCAGAAGCTGGAGCAGTAGTAAAAGTTACTCATTACTTTTCTGGAGCAGCCTATGTGAAATGTGATTATGTATATGAATATCTTGGTTCGTATGATAATAGATATCATGCAGGACGTGGTACAAAGACTTATAGAATACAATGTATTGGTGGAACAGCTAGTATTAGTAATACGGATTTGAAATTAAATCCTGGAGAAAAATTCACGTTGAAGTGTACACGAAGCGATAGTTATGGAACTCCAACTTGGACATCAAGTGATGAAAACGTTGTGAGTATAGATGAAAAAGGAAGACTGACTGCTATAGCATCAGGAGATGCAAGAATCACTCTGGATCCGATTACAGCAGAACATTGTTTCTGTAATGTTCATGTCAATAAAATTGAGGCAAAAACAATGGTATTGTCTCCTAATCCTTTAAATGTGGTGGTAGGGAAAAGCAAGTATTTGAACCCCGTTTATACACCATTGGGAGCCTCAGCATCTGTAGAATGGATTTCTGAGAATGAAAATGTTGCCACTGTAAGCAATAAGGGCTTGATTAAAGGTATCACTGAGGGTACGACTACTGTTATAGCAAAAACAGATAATGGATTGTCTGCCAAGGCTGTTGTTAGTGTCATCGGAGCTCCGAATGCTGTACACTTGCCGTCAGATGTTACATTATCTGTAGGATTTAGTTGTAAACTCATTCCTACCCTTACGCCTTCAGAATCGGAAGCTACATACACTTGGAAATCGTCTGATACCTCTGTTGCCACTATTACACCATCTGGAACTATCTATGGAAAAAAAGAAGGCCAGACGACTATAACTGTTACAACAGATAATAAACTTAAAACTTCTACCATCGTGAACATTGTCTCTGTACCAGTAGGTTTGGATAAAAACACGATGAAATATCGGGTGGATAAGATTGTTAAACTCGTAAAGAAACTCTCTAAATAAATAAGCATTATGACAACAAAACAGTATCTGATAAAAATAATATGGTGTGTAATCCTAATTTTTTCTGTAGCTGCGTGCAGCACTTCTGATGATATATATGATGAAGATTATGTTCCGACAGAAGAAGACATTGCAGAAACACTGAAAAAAGTCAATACAGAATGGGGAAAATCTAAAGAAAGCATCATAAAAAACATGAATGGTTACAAGGCTGTGGAGTCATCAGATGAGAACATCTTGCAATTCAATGCGAAGAAACTGCCAGTTACAATTGCTTATCAGTTTTCATCTGACAATTTATGTTCTGCTGTGATGATGTTGAAAAAAAATGAAGATAATAATGATTACAGTAATGTATTGGATGGTTTCAATTATATTGGAGACTATTCAGGAAACAAAATATATACAAATACTGCCAAGAATGTCTTTGCTGTAGCATATGAAAATAATATAAAAGAAGAAAAATATCAAATTGTAGGCTTTACACTGTATCTTGCTGTAACGGAATCTGTTAATGGAACAGAGTGTGCAGATTTGGGTTTAAGTGTGAAATGGGCAACCTGCAATGTAGGAGCAGAAAGACCGGAAGAGTATGGCGGCTATTATGCTTGGGGTGAAACAGAAACCAAAAATACTTACTCATGGAAAACATACAAGTATTGTTCTGGTTCAAGCTCTTCTTGCGAGAGTATTGGAGAAAGTATTAACGGAACACAATATGATGTAGCGACAGTAAATCTTGGATCTTCTTGGGTGATGCCTACAAAAACTGAAATGAATGAACTCAGAACAAAATGTGACTGGGTATGGACTGCAGTAAACGGTATATATGGTTATAAAGTATTTGGAGGCAATGGTAATTATATATTCTTGCCTGCTGCAGGGTTTAAATTGGATAAATTAAAAAGTAAGGGAACGAGAGGTATGTACCATACTGCGACACAAGGTGAAAATAAATATCATGCTATAACTTTGGATTTTTCTTCTTCAAAACGAGATGAAAATAATATATTCAGATACTATGGCTGTTGTGTAAGAGCCGTGTTAAAGAAATAAGAAAAAGGAAATGGCCTATCTCTCTCACTTGCTCTAAATCAATTAAAGTATAGAAAAATGAATGTTTTTGATTGATTGTTTGCGCAAACAGCGAAATCTTCATACCTTTGCATCGTCAAAAGGTTAATAGATTGTTTAGGTTAGTAGTAATAGATTTAGGTTTTTAGTTATTAGGTTTAAGGTAAATTGAACGATTGTTTAACAGGTAACGATGAGAGTCCGTGAGGATTTTCATTCCTACGAAAAGATTTTTAGTTAAACATACGCATGACGGCGCAGCTCGATGAGAGTTGCGCCGTTTTGTTTTAAGCCTCGTTTCTACATCGTATCACGCTCATTTTGGCACAGGAAAAAGCCCATTTAGATACATTATCACGTTCTTTGGGGCATAATACCACACATGTGGTATGCCAAATAGCCATATTATGCTATTGTGTGACAGGTAGGTTTGTCGTAACTTTGCAATCGTGAAAACAAGATAATTGAATCACGATAAATAATAACAATTAAATAAAGAAAGGGCAAAAACATGAGCAACAAGAAACTACACTTTGAGACACTCCAACTCCACGTAGGTCAGGAACAGCCAGATCCGGCAACAGATTCAAGAGCAGTTCCGATCTATGCAACAACTTCATACGTTTTCAAAGACTCCGCACAGGCGGCCGGCCGTTTCGGTTTGACCGAAGGAGGCAATATATATACAAGACTGATGAACCCGACCTCTGACGTTTTCGAGAAGAGAATTGCGGCTCTTGAAGGCGGCGCGGCAGCGCTTGCGACAGCCTCCGGTTCAGCGGCAATCTCATATGCAATTCAAAACATCGCAATTGCAGGTGACCATATCGTTTCTTCAACCAATCTTTACGGCGGCACGCACAACCTTTTCGCAAACACACTGAAGGAGCAGGGACTCGATACAACTTTTGTCGATCCCTCCGATCCCGAAAATTTTGAAAAGGCAATTCAGCCGAACACCAAGCTTTTATATGCCGAAACGCTCGGTAACCCGAACTCTGATGTAATCGACCTTGAAGCCATTGCAGCTA
>ENA-ORNT01000534-ORNT01000534.1-human-gut-metagenome-genome-assembly--contig:-NODE-534-length-27834-cov-6.240145_pt1 | contig 27834 bp, 21 predicted proteins | sample MGYA00242120_ERZ509032 | MGnify/ENA primary metagenome ERZ509032 (study PRJEB26280, sample SAMEA2338729) | human gut metagenome | biome: human gut; feature: human-associated habitat; material: faeces...
CTCTAAGGTTGGCGGGGCATCAAAGCCCTCGCCATGTTTTGCGGGATGGGACCGCATGGGGAAAGCTGTTTACAGTTAATAGTTTACGGTTGATTTCGTGGTTATTTGCTGATAGCTTGCAGATTTTCGGCTTTTTTCTTGGTGGTTTCGAGAAAAAAGCGTAATTTTGACGGCAGGTTATATAAACTAAATAATAGGAGATAAGATTATGATGTTAGGTATTAATGCACCAAAGCCATTGGTTAAAGGTGAATTTGCCAAGGCTGTTCGCAAAGCTGTTCACGATTCGATGGTTGCAAAGGAAAATTGGAAGGAGCCTGCAACAAAAGGTCCTTGGAAGATTAAATTTATTGTGCGCTAGTTATGAATAAAGATTCAGAACTGATCATAGAGGTGGCTGATGAATATGAAAGTTTGAAATCATTCGAAAGTGGTAATCAGTAGATGGATGATTTTGATGAGAAGAATCATTTTGCTAAGTTGACTCCTGTTCCACAATTTGATGTGTGGCCTATGTATAAGACGTTGTGGTATTGAAGTAATCTGATTCACCGATACGATCCATAAAATAAAGTATCATATTGAAAATATGAAGTTTGATAAATCTTATACGCCTCTAGTGAAAATGCAATTGAAAGATATTGATGAGTATCTTTTTGCCATCAGTCAGATACAGATGGCAACTACGGGATTTTTCTATGCTTGGGATTCTAATTTGTTTTTCAATGAGGCTTGTCAGGGTTTGAAAAATTCGATAAATCTTTTTCAGCAGGGATTTTTTGATTGTGCATTTTATCAGATGAGACAATCATTAGAGACTTCTATAGGTACTCTCTATCTGACTTCTCACCCAGAGGAATTGAAAAGATGGAAGAGTTTGGAGAGAGGTTTTGAAAACGGACGAATGGTAAAATGGTTAGTTGACAATCAAGATACATTTGCCCAAATGAAGGTGTTGATGGCTCCTTTCTTTGATAGAATCAGAAGAGATCAACTTGTTATGAATAAATATGTTCATAAACAAGGTTATCAATCATTTTATTTAAAGCAGAGGAATGAAACAGAATTATCTGATTGGAAAAATATGATTCAAACTGATTATGAACGTATTTTATGTGATTGTATAGGGGCTGTTGCAGTATATAGGTTATCGCTAGACGCTTTTCCTGTCGTATTAGCTGATGATGATTTAGTATTGCGTTCTCCGGATCTAATAACTCAACCTTTTTCACCTGACTTCATTTCAAAATATATTGGTTATGATGTAATAGAGGGATATAAACAGATACAAATCTATAAGGATACTGTTTCGTGGCTATTGTCTCAACCAAAGCAGAATGAATCTGTATATTGGCTTATCCATTATCAATGTGTTGATCGTAAAATGAAGCAAGAATATTTTGCCCAATGGAATATTCTGTCTTTATATGATCAAATAGCAGTAAAACTATTCTTATTGAATTCAAAACTTTCAAATGTTTATGTTGATGGAAATTTTCTTTATTGTTCAGAAGTAAAATCAAGGAATTCTGGTTTTACTGTTGGTTCTGCATTCTTTATTGAAAAATTTGAAAAGTCTAATTCTGATTTTAATTTGTCTTATAAGAAAGCGTACTTGTCAAGGGTAAAGTTTGGATTTAATTATACTTATTTAGAGCATAATGAACTTTTGGATGAGAGTGAGATGCAATCATTGAAGTATTATGGTTGTGAAATCAGTATGAAGTATAAAGAACTTTTTGAATTGAATAAGTAAAATAAATGCAAAGGTCCTTAGTCACACGAATTGATGTTCTTCGCTATGTACATCTCTTGAAAAGATAAAGATTGCTAAAAAATAGGGAGATAAGTTGTACTGTATTGGTTTTTATCGTATATTTGCAGGAATAATAAAAAACGTAAGCTATGACGGCAAAAGAAGATAGGGAAAAAGAAAAGACCCGTAGAGAAAACCTAAGCAAGTTTATATATCAACTTGCAAATACCTGCTTTACTGCAATGGTTGTTGTTGCTGCGGTAGGTTTGGTACTTGGTGTAGATGATGCTAAACCATATGCTTTTTTGCTTGGTGTGGGATTGTTTGCTACTGTTTTCTTAGCGCTGTTTGCTGATAACATATTAAAAAAGAAATGATTATGGAAGGAATGTACATTGTTTTAGGTGGGGTAGGTATCATTGCATGTTGCCTATACCTGTGGTCTGCTTTTACAAAAAGTGGGAGAAAATGGGTTGAAAATCTATAGTTTTTCTACCTCTCCATCTCTCCTGCAAAGATATGGCTTACGTTATGGCAACATTAACTATACTGGTGGAAGACGATCGTGTTATTATGATATGTTTGAAAAGTTGGGAATATGAAAGAATATCCTAAGATTAATCAGCTCTTCTCTGATAATTCTGAGAAGTTTATTCATGAAGATCAAGAGCGTATCGTTGTAGATTATATGGCGGATATAACTGCCAATGCAACTACTCGTGACTTGGTGTCTGTGCAGCAGGCTTCATGCTTGATTCTGAATTGTTAAAATATAATATCTTTTACTTTGTAATATGGCACAAGAAATAATTCCTGATAAGCAAAGTGTACTTTCTTGCTTAAAACAGAAAGTGTATTACGTTGATTTTTATCAGCGTGAATATGTATGGACCAAGAATACGGTGGAGGTCCTCTTGAACGATATCTTCTATGCCTTCGAAATCTCGTATAAAGAACATAAGGATGAGGAGATGTCGCAAGAGGTGCTGGAAAAGTATAACTGGTATTATCTCAATGTCTTTATCACCAATAAGGTGGATGGTAAGGTGTTTATCGTTGATGGTCAACAGCGACTCTCTACACTTACATTGATTGCCACAAAGCTCTATCATATTACAAAAAATGATAATCTCAGGGATATCCTTCGTGATTGCATCTTTGCGAAAGATCAGTTTAAAGGCAATGTCTTTTGTATAGACAATGACAAGAGAAAAAATGTGATGCAATGTATCCTTGATGGTTCTGAGTATCAGGATGCTTATAAAAACAAGACTGAAGAGACTATCATCGAGAGATATGCCGATATCAGTAAGTTCATTGATGACAAACAGTTGGATGATGTTGAGTTGACAGCTTTCATCTATTACTTCCTCAACAGACTGGTTCTCGTAGAACTGTCTATCCAGAAGGATGATACGCCTATGGTCTTTGAGGTGATCAATGACCGTGGTGAGGCTTTAAAGCCTTTTGAGATTCTGAAAGGTAAGATGATTGGACTCCTTTCGAAAAGTGATACCAACAAGTATTCTGAGAAGTGGGATGCTGCATTGAATAGAATTAGCGGAAGAGAGGATAACTTTTTTGCTGATTATTTGAAGTCGCAGTTTGTGTTCAAGAAGAATGCCTCTCTGGAGAAGCAGATTATCAATTCCTACCACCGATATATCTTCGATTATAATGATATTGCTAATAAGCTTTCTTTCAGAAGAGCTGACAAGAAACATCATGAGAACATTAAACTGTTTATCAATAATGAGTTGGATTACTATACTTCTCTTTATGCTAAGATTTCGACTTGTGGTGATGAGTTTGTGCAGTATAATCTGAATATCAATGATATCTCTGGGCTTTATCAGCAGATTATGGCTGCCTGCGATGTCAATGATGAGCTAACGGACGAGAAGATTCATGCTATAGCTAAAGAGGCAGATAGACTCTGGGTGCTCTTTGTGCTGAATGGTATCTATGATAGCAACGATTTTCAGGATGTTTCTTATCGATTGAATGAGAAACTGAAGGGGTTGGATATGGCTTCCTATCGTGAGGTATATGACGAAATCATCATGCAGAGTATTAGGGAAAAACGTAATGTTTCGGGAGAGGTTTCTTTGCTGGATTTCAATAGCTTCCTGAGAAAAAACTATACGAATACGAACCGCCGATTCCTGCGTTATCTGTTCTCTAGAGTTGAGAAGTTTATCTGTGAGCATACGAATCAAAATATGCAGAATGATATCTACTATATTTCTACTAAGACCGGTAATAAGACGGGATACCATATAGAGCATATCCTTTCTGAAAATGAAAAAAACAGGGGGTATTTTAAGGATGTAGAGGAGTTTGAGGATCAACGTAACCTGTTGGGTGGCTTGCTCTTGCTGAAGGGGTTGGATAATATCTCTTCTGGTAATGAAGAGTATTCGGATAAGCTGAAGACTTATGTTGGGTTCAATGCTTATGGTGTCTTTGATCAGAACGCATTGATGGAGCGAAGTAGGTTGCTGTATGAAATCGTGAAAGTGATATGGGAGGTTTCGTAATTGATAGTATCAGCGAATCAGAACCATTATATTAGAGACCACGATATTCATCAGCATAGCCCAATCAATGGGCTATGCTGATGAGCTTACTACCTAGAGCAGTTTCTATACGAGCAATGGTTTGAGTCGTAAAGTTATGTCTGCCTGTTAGCCATTTGGAGATTTCTGAGTCTCGCTTGTTGAGTAAGCGAGCGAAATCCTTTTGGGTGAGTCCCTTGGCTTTCAGAATCTCACTAATGCGCTCGGCAATACCGAAAGACAAATCGAACTCTGCCTTTTGCTCGGCTGGTATCGCAGCGAGGCAATCACGGAATAATTTATTCTGTATCATAATGCTTAAATTTCAAAGGTTGCACTTTCTATGTCTGTTATCATATTCTTTTCAATGGTAATGATGCCATTCTCGATATAGCAAAAATAATACTTTTATTGATAGCTTGTTCACTTTTAAGTGAATAATTAAGAATAATTATCATAAACATATTATGGAACTCAACAACACCCAACACAAATCATTCCTCTGGCATCTCGACTATGAGCCATTTACATGGCATACCTTCTATGGTGAGCAATGTCCGCCATTCGTTACCGAAGAGAACAAGGAGGCATGGCGACGCTATCTGACAAAAGTCATCAAAAAGCATCTGACGAAAGAGGTTATGAATACACCTAAGTTCAGGGATATTGAAATCCAGATAAGGGAAGAAAAGCTGCTGTGCATCAAATGGGATGAGAAGAGAAAACGGTCCATGGAAAAATCACTCCTGTAAATTATCAACTACACCAATAATGAAGCAGAAACAATGAGAGAAGTGCCTATCGGAGTTGAGCGGATACTTACGGCTCGTTTGCGTTAAAATAATCCAATAAGTTTGGCGGTTTGAGGGGAAAAATGTACTTTTGCAATCTAATTCAGTTAAACGTTTAAAAGGAGAAGATTATGGAACAAATATTAGTAACAGTAGATTCAAACCAGCCTCTGCAAAACATTCGTAAGGCTATTAATATGCTTCGTGGTGTTGTGTCAACTACAGTTGTAAAAGAGCCTATCTTGACAAAAACACAGAAACAGCAAGCTTATGTGAAGGAAAGTTTGACAAGAGCTTTGCAGGAAGTAAAACTTGCTAAGTTGGAAGGAAGAAAACTACCAGATGCAAGGGATTTATTAAAAGATTTAGAAATGGAGGATTGACAAGAATGTACATGTAGAATATGGCCCTGAGTTTAAGAGACAGTTTAAACGTTTGGCTAAAAAATATCATTCATTGAAGTCTGACTATGAATCTTGGTTAGATGAAATTTATAAGAATCCTCTTGTTGGAGATGATCTTGGTGGTGGCGTTCATAAGATAAGAATGGCCATTGCTGACAAGGGTAAAGGCAAAAGCGGTGGTGCAAGAATCCTAACTCTTAATGTAAAAGTTAGTGAGGACGGTATGAATGTAACTCTTCTTACAATCTATGACAAGGGAGAAATCTCTAATGTCAAGGATGAATATATAGAATTCTTGATTAAAAACTTATAAGCAATAATTCCCAATTTGTAAGTTGATTGGCTTACGGATTTACCATGTGGATGGTGTTTTTTGAACACGAGATTTGTCGTAGACCCACTGACCAAAGGAAGTAATATAACGAATATCTTTGGAATATGATGGAATGAATGATCGGTTGTAGATTATGATGAAATAAAGCTGGAAGCACCTTGTTTTATTATTTGTGTCAATAAGGAATTTTAAGTTAAACCCTTGGCTGTTTCGAGGAAAAAAGCGTAACTTTGCTTCGGAAACAAAAAATGATCAAAAACTATGATAGGAATATTGCAACTTGCCTCTTATATATGCCAGCGATATTTTACGGAATTTGGCGTTCGTATTGACGAAATGAAGCTACATAAATTGCTTTATTTTACACAACGTGAGTGCTTTATCCAAATGGGGCAACCTATGTTTGAAGCGCAATTTGAGGCTTGGAAATATGGTCCTGTCATGGTTCCTATTCGACAGCATTACAAAAATGACTCTTTCCATGAATTGATGGATAAAGAGCAAATAGCACACTATAAGTCTGTGTTTGACATGGTATTTAAAACTTATGCTCCACAAAAGTCATGGAGTTTGAGCACGTTGACACATGGTGAGTATTCTTGGAAACATGCAAGGGAGGGCTACGACGAGCAAGACACCTGTGAGGTGAAGATTAATACTGAAGACATAAAGATTGATGCGGATAGAGTTAGGGAAAGAAGAATTGTATTGCGTCAACTGAAACTTTATAATACATAGAACTTATGAAAATAACAGAGGAACAAATGGCATTGATTAATTCTCTTTGTTGTGAACGATTGTCATCTGATGAAGAGAATTTTCGATTGATAGACTCGTTCTATAGTGTTCGCAACAATAATGTTGCGGAAGCATTGCTGAATGAAGCTTATCAAGAGGACGAATCAGGTGTCGTGGCATACTATGTGGTGAAAGATACCGATAAAAATGTGCTGTTCTTCTTTTCCTTGAAGTGTGGATTGTTGTTTGATGAATTCATTGAAGGTGAAAAATTAGCAAGACTCAAGGAACTTTGCATAACAGTAGCTGAAAAGTTGAATGGAGGAAATGTTCCAAAAGAAGATATTGATGGGCTGAAGGCTTTCTTGGAGATTGTCAGAGCGAAAAAGGGACTGAAGAAAGATGATGTTGCTCGCATTCTTCACACCACTACGGATTCGCAGAAAATCAATGCTATTTTTGATAATAACATAAAAAATGTAGGGAAGACTTTCGCAGGTGTGGAAATTGTTCATTTCTGTGCGAATGATGAATGTCGGGAGGCTTGGGATAAGTATGGCTTGGATCAAAGTTTGGGTGCTATTGTTTTCTGGCATTTTATAGTTCCAAAGATTTTTGAATTGAGGAAAATTGTAGGTTGTGAATATCTGTTTTTATTTGCGGCTGATTGTGACCCAGATGAGCATCTTGTGAACTATTATAGCCAGAAACTGAAGTTTAAAAAGGCAGATAAACATAGTACAGCTATGCCGATTTATGATTTTACCTGTAAATTTATGTATCAAGAAATTTTGGATTTAGGGAATAAGCGAATGAAGTTCTTTGAGAACTTTAATCATGATGAGGATGCTGTTTAATTTTTCTTTATTGCCTTGAAAAAAGGCAATTTGCCACACGGATGAATAAATCAATGGACCGGAGAAAAAATCTGTGGCGCTGTAGAGCCACTCTGCCAGCGTTGCGGCTATGCTGCCGTATCAAAACAATTCAGAAAGTAAGAAAGAGGAGCCGCTACTCGCTTTCAGCAGGATTTGCTGAATGTCACCTTGAAGACAGTACCACTATCAAACAGCAAAAGCGGACCTTAGTCCGATAACACAGACAGAGGGAAGTCCGTTTCATTCGGGCTTCCCTCTGTCTGTAATATATACTCTATAGTCCATGTTTCTTACATACGCTACCCTACCCAGAAGATATATGCAAGACTAATGCAGCTGATGCTTATCCATAGCAGCACGCCCTGGATAAGAGGACGGATGCCTACGCTGCGCAGCGTCTCGCGGGTAAGCGATGCACCGATAAAGAAGAGCGAAAGAGTGATGAGATGCTTGGCAAGCTTGTTTACGGCACTGCTGAACTCTCCACCTACTGACGCTGCCCCTTCGCCGATGAGCGAGGCGTTGCTCAAGATATACGTGTTGAAGATTATCGCAACGATAAACCAAATGATAAACCGAGGCACGCAGCTATACCAAGGCTTCGACTCTCCACCTGCCTTGGCAAGCGAACTGCGGAAAAAGAAAGGAGTGACCAACGCCAGCACCACTATCCACAAGGCACGCGTAAGCTTGATGGTTGTCGCCACCTCAAGAGCACTGACACCCTGGCTCGCCACGAGTTCAGGATGCATCTGGTCGTATGCCGCACCGGCTCCCACTACAGAGGAAGTGTCGTGGATGGCTATTGCCGCCCACATGCCGAACTGCTTCATCGTCATTCCCAAAGCATCACCGATAGAAGGAAACAGGAACAACGCTATTCCGTTGAGCACGAACACCACGCCCAACGCCACCGACATGCTCTCCGCCTTTGCCTTGATGACTGGTCCTACGGCAGCAATTGCCGAACCGCCACATATCGCCGTGCCGGAACTGAGCAGATAGCTCGTCTGCGAATCCACCTTCAGCAGCTTTCTTCCGAAAAACCAGCCCAAGGCAAGAGTGCCGAAAACACTCACCACGGTAAACAACATACCCTCACTGCCCGATGCAAGAGCCTTGTTAACGTTCATGCCGAAACCCAGTCCGATAACAGAATACTGCAACAGCTTCTTCGACATGGTCTTGTTGAACGCCGGGAAAGCCTTACCCAAAAGCAACGCAAAGGCAAAGCCCAAAGCCAACGCCACCGGCGACGACACCCAGTGTGCCACCCACGCAAACTGTCCGAGACCAAGTCCGAACACTTCTTCGGCGAATCCCAAAAGCAGCGACACACCGATTACTGCTACAATAACAATGTAGCAGATCTCATTTCTCTTCATATAATATACAGTTTTATTGTTACTTATTATCAGCCAAGATGCAGTCTACCTTATGCCGGGATGCAGCTTGGCATCATGCAAAGGTAGTGCTAATTGAGAGCAATACAAAATTTGCAAATAAAAGAATTGCAAATTTAACCCAAAACACTCATTATGCCGCTTAATGTGTTTTTTATGACTGCTTACAGAAGAAAAGAACTACTGACGCCTTGTCTCTATCAAATAACAGCTTTTTTCAAATATGAAGAACAAGATCATGAAATTTTTCATACCTTTGTAAGGTCGTATCACAACATAACTATACATTAACGACAAAGAAACAAACACTCAATGAGAAACAGATATATGTTCGCTGCCATACTAACAGCCATCTGCTGCATAGCAGCCATAGTGTATGCCCTGCATATATGGCAGGACAAGAAACCACAACCGAAACAGAACGTGGTGCGCCGTATCATGACCCCAAGGAAACCTATACAGAAGCCGAATGCCACACAGAAGAAAAAGCCGAAGGCAAAACCGAAAGTCCCGGAGCAACCGTTTATCAGCGGCACCATCACCGACACCGAAGGCAATCCCATGACTGACGTCTGCGTGAGCAACGGCATAGTCTGCATGCTGACAGACTCTCTCGGAAAATACCAACTGCCGAAAGACTCTACGGCACGATTCGTATACTACACCGTGCCGGCAGACTGCGAAGTGGCTGTACACTCAGCAAAAGACCGCACCGCACACTTCTATCAGCCCATTGTAAAAGACAAGACGAAATACGACTTCACTCTGAAAAAACTGCCCGGCGGAGCGGAAACAAGCTACAAGATGATCGTTATCGGCGACCCACAGGTGACAAACGCCTTTAACCCATACTTCAACACCGCCGACGACAACCACGTGGAGATAAGCGACGTGGAACGCTTCGCCACGGAAACAATGGTTGACATACGGCGCACCATACGCTCGCTGCCACAGGGGACACCCGTCTACGGACTCAGCATGGGCGACGACGTGCAATACTACGGAGGCTACAACCCTCTGCTCGAACGCCAGATACGCGAAGTGCTCGGCTCGTCAGAGATGCGACTCTTCTCCGTCATAGGAAACCACGACCAGGACGGCAATCCGGAATATCTGCACAAATGGGAAGAGAACTGGGGACCTACCGACTATTCCTTCGACCGGGGCAACGAGCACTACGTATGCTTCAACAACGTGCATTTCTACGGCAAATACCCATCATACTACTCCCCCGGCGAACTCTCCGACAGACAGATGGAATGGCTACGGCAAGACCTCTCGCTCACGCCGAAGAGCAAGAAGGTGATACTCTGCTACCATATTCCGCTCACCTTCGGCAATAACCCGTTCCATAAAGCACAGCCTCTGAACATAGCAAGCGAGAAAGGACACTATTCCTCGTCACGTCTCTCTGCCCTACTCTCCATGCTGTTGGAATTCAAGGGAGGCTATGAGCTGTTTTGCGGACATACACACTTTGCCATCAACCACGAGATTAACCACGACGGGCACCACATCATAGAGCATTGCCATGCCGCAGCCTGCGGAAACATATGGCAGTCGAACATCAACATCTGCGGCACGCCAAACGGCTACTACGTGTATACCTTCAAGAACACACGGCTGACAAGCTGCTACTACAAGGGAACCTTCTGGGACGTACAGAAGCAGATGACCCTGTTCCGCGCCGACACAGACTTCAACGGAGAGTCGTATGCCGCCGACTGGAACCTGCCTCACAAACGAGGAATAATAATAGCCAACGTATTCAATGCCGACTCACGCTGGCGCATCACAGCCGAGGAGGACGGAGTGGAATACCCCATGCAACGCATAAACTCAAGGGGACAGGATGCTTTCGCCACTGGCTACCACCGCAAATACGCCATGGCTACGAGCTACCACTTCATAAGCAAGCAGAACAGCTATCTCATAATGAACCACCTCTACTACTACGAACCGAAGAATGCGGACTCCGAAATAAGAATCATTGCACGCGACCCTTACGGCCACACCTTTACGGAGAGCGCAGAAGAAATCACAGTGGAACCATTCCACAACTACGCCCACTACTACAAGGAAGAATGAAAACAAACCCCAACGGGCTAATGAACAAATTGGAATCGAATTGGAATCGAACATACCATAAATAAGGAATCGAGCATACCATAAATAAAAAGGTGGACATAGCCAGTTGGCATGTCCACCTTCTTATTTATGACGTATTACTTTTATCGCTTACTTCTTGATAAGCTTCTTGGTCTGGTTCGTTGCGTTATCCTTGATGATGTAAGTGCCGTTAGCAACCTTAGCGATTGCGTTCTTGCCACTGGCGATGAACGTACCATCGAGAGAGTATATGCTCACGTCGCTGTCAGCAGAGAATGCCACGCCACTGATTGCAGTAGAAGGAACCGCCTCAAGCGGAATGTCAATTACCATGTCTTTATCCAACGAGATGCCGCCAATCATGTAGTCGTAGTACTCCTCGGCTGTTACTGTCATCATGTATACCTTTGAAGGCTGCAGGATGTCGATGCTGTATTTGCCGTCGGCAGCAGTTGTCGTGGCATAAATCACATCGTCGCTTACCATCGACACGGTAGCATTCTCTATAGGAGTCTCATCTTTCTTGTTCTTCACTGTTCCGGAGAGGTTATGCTTGAACTCAGCGGTGAGATACAATACTGTGGTGTTGTATGTCCTCGACCAGTCCTTCTCCTCCACCTGGTTGTCAGATGAACGATAGAAAGTGGTGGTCTTCTCGTTGTTGTCCACCACGTAGTTGATGGATGTGGAACCGCTGCTCAGCACGTCTCCGCGACCAGCTATTCTGATATTCTCGCCTTCGTATACGAATCCATTAGGGATATCGATGGTAAAGAGTGTTGCCGGCTCGGTAGGACTGCCCACCTGAATACCGTCGGCAAACTTGATTTCATCGTCAAAGATGAGCTGCATCTTAGTGGTGTCGCCCAATGCTACGCCATTCTCATTGCTGTCAGCTGTATTCTCAATCCATAGCTTAGCCTTGAGGTCGATGCCACCAGGAGTCCATCCGCGGTATTCTATGCGGGTGATCTTCATACCCTTCTTCATCTTGAGCATCTTTGCAGGATAGATAGCCTGAGTCTCGCTGTGCTTCCAGTATGGGTTCACCGGAGCATCCTTCGCATCGCTAAGGGCGTCGCCTACCTGCTTCTTGATTATCGAGAGTTCTTCACCTACAGTCACTTCAACCTCGTCTCCGCTTGTCACCTTCTCGCCTTCGGTCAGCTCGGCAGTAATCTTGTCCGTGCCCACCTCGTGAGGTGTGTAGCTAAGCAGCAGCGTAGTCTTCTCGCCAGCAGCGATGTCCACCGTCTTGGCAGTAGCGATTTCCTCGCCGTTTCTCTTGAGTTTCAACCAGTAGCCGTCAGCCTTCTTGTCGGCTGTGGTATAGTTGAACACATCAACAGCCATCTGGTATTCATAGTTCACCATACCCTCCTTAGGAGCGATGGCATTTGCTATCACAAGGTTTTTGGCCTCTGTCATGGCGATGTTGAGAGTGTTCTCCTTGTTGGTATTCACGTCAACAGAGTCCATCGGTTCGAGGTAGTAGCCCAGCTTTCTTGCGCTTACGCCGTACTTGCGGTCATACTTGAATATCTTCATGTCATACTTACCCTCGGCATCGGTTGTGGCGTAATATTCCACTCCGTCGTTTGAGAGTGTCACCTCAGCATCTTTCAGTGCGGCACCCGTAGTTTTGTCAGTTACCTTTCCGCTCAGCGTATGAGGATCGGTGGCAACGCAGAAGTATGCCACTGGCAGCTTGATGAATTCGTTCTTTACCGTGCCCCATTCGTTATAGCTGTGCTTTGCCTGGTCGGTGATACTTCCGTCAAACTCGAAGTTCACGCTCTTGTATGTATCAGCCTTGTGTACGAACAGCAAGTGCATTCCCTTTCCGTCGTAAACGATAGGCTCTGCGAAGTTGAGTTCGAGCTGCACAACAGGTTCTACAGCAGATCCACCCTGCTCGAAGTGCACGGCTTTGTCGAATATCTTTGTCATGCTCGTTGAGTCAGCGTCTACTTTGTTTTCCTCAAACTTGGTCTGGTCGGTGCTGTTCATGTATACTCTGACACTGGCGTCGAGGTTTCCGTAGCCTACGAAGCCGCGGAACAGCATCTTAGTTATCTTGGTACCCACCGGCAGGTCGATATCTGCAGGCTTGTAGATAATTTCCGTCTGGCTTTCCTTCTCGTAGGCATAAACCGGTCCGTCGGTGTATGCCGTGCCGGTCTTGTTGCCCACAGCCTTCTCGCTCTCGGAGGTCTCCCCGGAGATAGTAATTTCTATAGGGTCAGACACTACTACGTAGTCACCGGCGATGAACTTAAACGTCACGTTATGTTTACCCACGGCGTGAGGGATGAATTGTGCGGTGAGTTCCATCTCCTTGTTCTGAGGAATCTTCACACTCTCGATGTCGGTTACGAGTTTGTCGTCCACATACAGTCCGAGGGTGTAGTTCTCCGGCTCCTCGGCATCATCTCTCATGCTCACGATCTTTGCATGTGCGGTGATTGGGGTGTTCACGGTACCCACTTCCTTCATGCTTGTAGATGTAAAGAACACGTCGTGGTCAACGGCAGCCTTGTGGAATCCGTAGATGTTGTCCACGTATATGTTCTTGCCGTCGAATGCTATGTATACCTTTCCGGCAGGGATGTTGTCAAGGGTAAACTCCTTGTATCCGTAATAGCTGCTCCAGTAGCCCTTTTCCACAACTTCGTCGCTCAGCTTGTCGGCATCGTTCTCGGCTGTGGCGGATATGGTGCGTACGGAAGTCCAGTTCTTCCTGTCGGTAGAATAGAGGATATCGAGAGTGGATTTGTCGTCCTTTTTAGCAGCGATGAAGCGCATCGTCTCGCCTTCTGCAACATTGAGCAACGGAGTGACGAGTCTCTTGACTTCGTCACTATAGGATGAAGCATAGCCAGCCTTGGTGTTGCCTATCATGTTGATGTCCTTCGGATTGGTGTCAGTGCTCCAATCGTTATAGCAGTCGGTAGGAATGCCGTCCTCAAAATCAACAAAGTATGTAAATTCATCTGCAGTCTCACCCTTAACGGTGAAAGTCAAGTCACCAGCGTTTGACTTGAGCACGAGTTCACCATTCTTCTTTCCCACCGGTGCGGCAGTCATGGTCATGATTACCTGTGCCGTATCGTGTGGCGCCACGGTGAAGGCAGCAGCCTTGTTCAATACGTAGCCCTCCGGTGCGGTGAGTTCAGTTATGTTGAGGTTGGCACCGCCGTCGTTCTTCAATACGAATGTGCCTGTTGCCTCCTTCTTGTTTATTCCGAAGTCAAGCACCGCACCGCTTGCATATTCCTTCTTCTGGTCGGAATTCATGAAGGCGAGTGTCGGTACGTGTGGCGTAATCTTGAACTTCAGTCCGTCTACGGAACTGCCGCCGAGATTCTCGCGTATCTTATATTGATATTCAAGAGGGAACTTGTTCACGTCCATTTCGGCAGAGATGTCGATATCGGCAGACAGTTCGCCTGCCGCCAGGTCCTGCGGAATGGCAACGGTGGCCATCACGCTGTCGTTGAGAGTGGCGTTGATGAGGGAGATAGAGAAATTCTCCGTGTCCTTCGGGATGTCCACATTACCGGTGTTTCTAACGTTCACCTTGAATGCCACGTTGAACTTACCGTTCTCATCGGCATCCTGGTTCTCCGGCATGTTGCTCGTTACGGAAGACACCTTTATCTCGGTCTTCTGGTCGATTTCGGCACTTGCCGCAGAGAAGTTGTCGATATATACATTGCTGCCGACAATACCGATGCGGTTGCCGTCAGGTTGCTGCGGGATGTTCACCTGTACGTAGGTTGATGCGTTCAGCGTAGGCACGGTCACGTTAATCTTTGTGCCAGCCTTGAGCTTGCCGCCTTCCTCGGTGATGGTGTAGAAGTAGATGTAGCCAGTACCGCTCTTGCCCTTCTTCACCCAGACGCTCGACGTACCGGTTATCGCCGGTGTAACGAGCATGTCCTTACAAGTCTTGTAGTCAGGCTCGTCATCGTAGTCGTAGATTTCCAGTTCCTGCGAACCGATGTAGAGAGCGCCACTGTCGTCGATTCCCGTAGTGGCTTCCCATTTATACTTCACCCATTCCGTCTCGCCATAGGCAGAATAATTGTCAACGATGTGACCCCAGCCAACGGGAGCGAAATTGTGGTCTGCCGTCTCCAGAGGGTCATCAAAATCCAAGGAGTATGGGCTAACTGTTTTTGCACCTGCCGTATAGCTTACGAGCGACAGGAGAAACAGGCTGAGAAAAAAATACACTTTTTTCATAAGCAACCATTTTTTTAGTTATTAATAAAGATTGTTGTCGATAGCTATTTAAATCTCTGCAAATATATTACTTTTTTTTAGAATCATGCAAATAATACTTGCGAAATGTATAAAAATACTCCAAGAATAGACAAAACGCTGGAGATTACAGCAAAAAATCAAGTGTTTTCATGTTGCATATATTTATTTTATGTATATTTGCTGCAAAATAGAGTAATTAACTATCAAACGATGTAAGATTATGGTAAAACACATCCATGCAAAATTAGTATCCCTGATTCTCCTGATGTTGCCATTGCAGCTCATTGCACAGACCAATATCAGCGGCAATATGCCGCTGCAGGAAAGGCAGCTGACGGGAATCGAGAAGCTTAAGGCTAAAATCGGAGATCCGAAGGTCAATGACCTCGGCATCCCACAGCCGATGAAAGTGATGAAGAAGTCGCCCATCCATCAGATGCCAGACAGACTAAGGCGCAAGCCTGTTCTGCCAGAGAAAACGATGATGAAAGCTGGCGCACGCCCACTGACCCTATGGGGAAGCCTCGTGTATGCCGACTCCTGGGACGATATCTACGACGAGGGCGGAACCGTCCCTTACGGTTTCTACTCGTTCAAGGCTTCACAGTCCATCAATCCTTCAATTCTTTCGGACGTTGACGGATATCTATATATAAACGGTGGAGGAACGGTATACGACAACACGTTCCACGGAGTGAGCTACGAAACGTCGGCATGGTTCGGCACAACAGTATATTATGTGGCATATGACACCAAGACATGGGAGCAGAAAACGATAGAGACGCTCGAGGACATGTCGCTCGTATCCACTGCCGTGACACACGACCCCGTGAGCGGAAAGAACTACGCCATCTGCTACGACTTCAATGACCAGGGACAGGCCGTGTCGCGCAAGCTATCCACCATAGACTACGAGAGTCTGACGAGAAAGGACATCGGAGCACTCCAGAACAGCTATCTCGCCATGGCGTGCAGTCCGCAGGGAGAGCTCTTCGCCATAAAGAACGACGGCGGACTTTACCGTATAGACAAGGCGAAAGCCACCGAAACACTCGTAGGACCGACGGGAGTCACCCCAACGACAAACCTGCAGAGCGCAGCCTTCGACCCCAAGAGCGGCAAGATGTATTGGGCGGCAATGGTTTCATCGTCGGGCTTCTCATATTCGGAACTCATCGAGGTGAACACCGAGACAGGAACAGGAACAGAGGTTGGTTCGTTCGCCGACAACGAGGAATTCACCGCACTCTATATTCCGGAGCCCGAGGCAGAAGACGGGGCGCCGGCGCGCATCAACGACCTCAACCTTATCTTCGCAGCCGAGGCTACCACAGGAAAAGCAGTGTTCACACTGCCAAAGAGAACCTTTGCCGGCGACAAGCTGACGGGCGAACTGGACTACACACTGCTCGTGAACGGCACGCAGGTGGCTACGGGCAAGGGAGAGGCAGCCACTCCGATGAGCGTAGACCTCACCGTGGACCCAGGCATGACAACCGTGACGGTGTATACCACGAACAGCGTGGGCAAGAGTCCAGAAGCACAGGTGAAGGCATATATCGGACCGGACACACCGCAGCCACCGACCGACGTGAAGCTCGCCTACGACGAGACTCTACAGAAAGCCACGCTGACATGGACAGCACCGACCTTGGGCGAGAATGCAGGACAGCTGAAACCGGAGAACATATCATATAAAGTGGTGACATACCCCGACATGAACGAAGTGGCAGACAAGGTGAAGGAGACAAGCCTCACCGTGGACCTGCCGTCAGACCAACCGCTCACAGCCTATAAATACGCCGTGTTTGCATACAACGGCGACATAAAGGGCAAAGGACGCGTATCCAACAAGGTGGTAGTGGGCCGTCCGATGGAGGCTCCATACTCACAGGATTTCTCTACCACACAGAAGTTTGACATCTGCGAGGTGGTGAATGTGAATGCTGATGCAAACACATGGATAAAAGAAGGGAAATACGCAAAGTACGTATACAACTTCTACAACAAGGCAGACGACTGGCTGCTCACACCACCGGTGAAGCTCAAAGGCGGACAGGACTACACCTTCTCCATCACGGCAAAGAAGGGAATCGACAAATACCGCGAGAAGATAATGCTCGGATATGGCGAGAGTACCGACGTCACGACATTCAAATCGATGTCTGACTCCATCAACATCACATCGATGGAGGACTCGCTCATAACACGCACCGTAAAGATAGACCACGACGGAGTATACCGCTTCGGCGTGCATGCCGTTAGCGATGCCAATATGTTCTGCATATACATCGGAAGCATCGGCATCGACCAGGTGATGGACGAAACGGCTCCGGAAGCAGTGACCGACCTCGCGGTGAAGGCCGCCAATGAAGGCGAACTGAAGGCAAGTATCAGTTTCAAATGTCCTACGAAGAGAGTGAACGGACAAGCTCTTGCGGCGATAAAGAAGGCCGTGGTGAAACGAGACGGAACACTCATCGCCACCATCGACAACCCAGCCCCAGGCAGTACGCAGTCGGTAGAGGACAAGACCTGCGTGAACGGAACGAACACATACGTGGTGACCGTATTTGACGAGAACGGATACGGCAAGCTCGCCGAGGCTTCGGCTTTCGTGGGCGAGGACGTACCGGACAAGCCTACCGACTTCAAGATTGCCGACGAGATTACCAAGGTGACGGGCAGCTGGAAGGCACCGCTCGCAGGAGCAAACGGCGAATACATGAATCCAGACAAGCTTACCTATAATATATATACGGTGAATGACGGCTATCTACATTACTATCTGAAGGGACTCACGTCTACCTCCGTCACATTCGACGACGTAGACCCGTCGGCCGGTGATCCTTCGCTGCTCTATTATTACATCGGCGCGATCTCCGCCGGCGGCGAAAGCACCCCTGTGCCGTCAAACCTCATGGTGAAGGGTGCTCCTGCGGCTATGCCATTCATGGAATCATTCCCTAACGCAGAACTGGAATCGGTGTATCTCTGGACAGAGCGCAACGGCGAAAACGGCGTGAGCCTCGCCAGTGACCTCTCCGCCGACCAAGACAACGGCTGTCTCTATTTCGCACCTAAGGCGAAGGGCGACTACGCATGGGTGAACCTGCCGAAGATATCCCTGGCTGGAGCTACAAAACCAGTACTCATGTTCCATTATCTCTGTCTGCCAGGCTACAACATGCAGATTGACGCCGTTGTGGACAAGGCTCCGCAGGCTGTGAACCAACTGATGCAGAGCGTAAACTTCAAGACCGACAAGGTGAACAAGGGATGGCAGAGAATGACAATAGATCTATCGCAATTCAAGAACGAGGAATACGTCGTTCCGAAGATAAAGCTGACGAGCAGCGAACTCGAGATGCCGCTCGTATTGGACGCTATCAAGGTGATTGACCAGAAGGACTACGACCTCACTGCCAAGCTCATCGCTCCGGAAAGCGTCACGGCGGGTACAGACAACACGGTAGACGTGTTCGTGGACAACATCGGCGCCAACGATGCGGAGAAGTTCACAGTGAACCTCTACGACGGAAAGACGCTCGTGGACTCAAAATCGAACCTTGTGCTCAATGCCGGCATGAGTGGCATTGTACGCTTCTCATGGAAGGCAAACATGGCATCTGAGACCACTGAGCTCAAGGGAGAAGTGGTATTCGACAAGGACGGCAACCAGGCCGACAACACCGCCACGAAGACCATCACGGTGGAGCCGATAGACGGAACACCAGTGAACGACCTCACGGCAGTTGCCGTTGAGGGCGAGGGCGTGAAGCTCTCATGGACAGCCCCAGAGGAGATTGCCGACGGTGCGCCTGTTACCGAAAGCTTCGAGAAATACGACCCGTTCACATACCAGGCACTCTCGCCATGGACTCTCTACGACGGCGACAAGGCACAGACATACGGATTCGGCGGCGGAGCGACATTCCCAAACAACGGACAGCCATTTGCATACATCGTGTTCAACCCGACGGCAACCGACTGGGATGCCGAGGCACAGCAGGCTGACATGCTCGCGCCACACACCGGTAAGCAGTATCTCGCAAGCTTCAGCGCATACCAGAAGGCAAACGACGACTGGCTGATTTCGCCTGAGCTGCCAGGAACGGCACAGACAATATCGTTCTGGGTGAAGACAGAATCGAGCAACTACGGAATGGAGAACTATGAGGTGCTCTACTCATCAACCGACAAGGACATCAAGTCGTTCCAGCGTATCGGCGATGTGAGGGAAGCACCGCAGACACAGTGGACGGAAGTCAACGTAGACCTGCCAGAGGGCGCTAAGTATTTCGCTATCCGCTGCGTGTCAAACGACAAGTTCATGTTCATGCTCGACGACATCACATATATCGGCGTGAAAAACTACGATGCCACACCGCTTGCCTACAACATATACCGCGACAACAAGTTCGTGGCAAAGGTTGACGCCTCCAAGACCAGCTACACCGACATCGAGCAGATACCAGTGGCTGAGCATACATACTTCGTCACGGTGGTCTACACACACGGCGAATCGGCGGCATCCAACAAGGTGACGCTCATGACAGCGGGCATCAATGGAATGCAGATTGCTGGCGGACTGGAAAATGCCGATATAAAGGTATACAGCGTAGACGGCAAGTTCGTAGCGGAAGGTAAAGGCGTGTTCAACATCCTACCAGCCGGAAAACTGTATGTCATCAAGGACAAGGCTACCGGCAACGTGGTGAATATCAAGAAATAAGATAATATTTCCGAATATCCTTAAGCTTAAAAAAGGTCATCCGGTGGACGGACAGAGATGCAAGAGAGCATCAAAGCACCGTTCGCCGGATGTTTTTGTATGGTAGCCGTCAAATAAGAACAACCTCAAGTGTTTCTCTGGCTGATGAAAAACGGGTACGGATAGCAACAGTTGCACTCATAATAATGCTTCATCGAATATCCGATGAAGCATTGCTTCGCAACATGCGAAAGGATAATTATGTGTTCAAGTCGACTTTTATCTCTAATTCGTTCTCTCATACACTAAGATTTTATCTCGTTCAGCTGTCTCTTTAGCGAAAGGCAATAGTGTACCTTCTGATACCAAATCAACCTTTCTACCTAATAGTTCTTCTAAATCGCTCCACATTCCAAAGAATTTCAGACCTATTGGTTTACTTTTGTCTAAGGAGACAATAATATCGACATCACTATCTTGTGTTTCTTCTCCTCTTGAGAAAGAGCCGAACAACCATGCTTTCAGCACAGGTTGAGTACTGAAATACTTGCGTAGTAATTCTATAATATCAGGATTTCTCATACGCAAATTGTTTTATTATATAATGATGTGGCAAATATACAAATAATTATCGAGATATTGATTCCCACATAGTTTGTTTTTCTAAAAAATAAGCAAAAGACATTTTATTGCAACTCACCCGGCATAGTCCTGTTGCGGACTATGCCGGGTGAAACATTTCTGTAAGTCAGTCTGTATCTGACTTTATATAACTACTTCCACATTATCTTGCGGCATGTGCCGTCGGTATATTTCACGATATACATTCCGCCCTGGCGAGGAGCATCTACCCGCTGTCCGCTTATAGTATATACCGACTCTACCTTCGTCTCCGGCAGATAAACAGCACCGGCAGTCTGTATGTCGTTGCCCTTGTCCTTATATTCCACACATGGAGCAATGGCAATAGAAGTAGGGTCGTCAGTATTCTCAAACCACTTGAAGGTGCCGAGTCCTGCACCCGTCTCGTCCTGGTCCTCCACAAGCTGCCATGCCGTGTTCTTATTTCCTTCACCGCGACGCAGACAGAAGATGGAGATGTCGTCACTTGTATATGGGGCTTCGTCGAGCGAACCATTAGGGAACGGACCGACGACAACGAAGAAACCTTCGCCAACCTTCAGATTCACCGTCTTGTCGAGAGTGAAATCAGTGGCGAGGAAGTCGTTGTCGATATACTTCAGGTCGCTTGCCTTAACGGAAGCAGAAGCAAGCACATCGCCCGGCTCACCATTCCCGGCAACGGCATTCACAGTAAGAGTAACAGGATAGTCGGCATCTATTGCTGTAACGGAAGCGAAGTATACAGAAACCTTGTCTATCGTGGCGTCTGCCAGAGGAGCCTTGTATCTCTCAGCAAACTTATCAATGCCGAGCCAGTTGCTGCCGGCATAGTTGCCATACCAACCGAGAGTTATCTTCTCAAGATTCTTATTCTCCTCGCTACTGATATTCCATACATACTGCGCACCACCAGCCTGCACAGCATACTGCAGAACGTCGTTGCTCTGTCCGGCAGCATTCTTAGCCGTAAGACCTACGCTGACGGTGCCTTTCTTTATGAATGTCACCGTAGGATTCTGCTCGGTGCTTGTCTCTTTGTCGGCAAACTGGAACACCCAGTTCCACTCTGTTGGATTTCCAGTAGAGAGGTCTCGGAATGTTACAGGCACTTCTGTCGGAACGAATACTCCTACCCACGGGCTCTCATAGCCCTCTTCCGGCAAGCCGATCTGTGCCGTAGGTGCCTTCTGAGACACTACGACGAAGTGCTTGCGCTCCATCTTGTCAGTCTGTTCGCCACGCTTCACGGTGAGCGTAACATCATATGTTCCTGCCACATTGTATTTCACGACAGGATTCTCCTCCGTTGAAGTTTCCGTCTCAGCACCCGGGAACGCCCACTCCAGCGATTCCGGCTTGCCCGTAGCAAGGCTTCTGAACGTTATGTTCTCACCTTCAAAGATATGAATCTCATCAGCTGCAGCAGGGTCTGTCTTGACAAGGCGGAAACCGTCGATGGCAAGATTCTCGCCTCCAAACGGATAGTCGAACACAAACTTCACCTTCTTTCCTGTGTATGCGGCAAGGCCAAACGAGAATTTATTCCAGTTAGGTCCCGTGTAAGAATTATCCTGCGCCCAGTCGAAGGCATTCAGAAGAGTCGTGCTTTCATTGGTTTCTGTGTCAATGACGTTGAATGTCCACTTGCCATAAATAAGGAATGGTGCCTGGAAGTATGCGTAGAACTCAACGCTGCTCCCCTCCTCTATTGTCAGCTCAGGACTTGTAAGCTTGGCATTACCCGTTTTTTGAGCATCATAGGATATTGCGATGGAATATACATCGTCAGCCTTTATAGAGCCGAACTTCTTGTTTACGAGCTTCCATCCGTTGTCTACAGTCCAATCGCTCATCTCCTCTGCGGAGTCAAACTCCTGGTCATAGTAGGCAGTGGCGGCACTTTCGGTTGTGAAATCAGCCTTCAAAGGTTCGTTGATTACGAACTGCGCCGTAACCACCTCACTATTCTGGTTGTAGCCACGGGTCATTACGTAGAGCGTGCAACTCTTGTCGACAATAAATGATGTGGTCTTGCCCTCAACGACAGTACTCTTTGTATAGTCGTCCTGAAACTCCTCTGCATCCTTTGCCTCTGTGGAATACCAGATAGTAACGGCATTCTCGTCGTCGGTAGTCACCGTCACCTCTTGTGGGGCATCAAACGTGCCACCCATCGGAGTAACGACAGGAGTCTTCAGTGGCTGCTTTGCCTCTACGGTGACAAACATCTTTGCCTCGCCCTGCTTATACTCTTCGTTTCCGGCAAAGGTGGCAGTAATTATCACGGTCTGTGTATATTCGACATACGAAGTGGCAAGGAAGCCCTTGTCGTCAACCGAGCATACGTCCCATTGCGAAGACGTGTATTCTATCGGCGATAGTTTGTTAGGATTCAGAAGGTCGGCATAGCCGTCATCTCCCGACGTGAGAGTGATGTTCTGCTTATAGAAGCTCAGTTGCGGATCTTTGCGGATTACGTATTTTGCCTCAACGACATCACTATAGTCCGCACCCTCCAGCACTACCGCCTTCACGGTTGTGGTCTCTGCTATATTCAAAGGTTCCGTATATGCCTTCCGGGTGCCACCCTCCTGCTTAGGGTTACTGCCATCGGTAGTATAATATATGGTGCGCTCGGCTTCTACTGTTGCCGACGACTTTATCTCTACTGTCTGCGCCTCATCGAATGTTCCAGCAGCAGGTGAGAATACCGGAGGCATCACGCCGGTCTGCGTTTTCTCATAGTCAATCTCTATCTTCCGGAGATACAGCGGTCCCTTCTTTTCGCTTGTCTGGTTCAGAATGATTGCCACTTCGCCTTCCTGTGCATCAGCAGCATTGACGGTAAAGACGAACTGCGCTTCTGTAGACTGCAGAGCGGCTGACGCAGCCTCGTCGCACAGATAGCTGGTGCCATTCACCGTTACAGATATGTCTCCTGCATATTCCGGTTTCTGCACACGGGCAGTAACTCGTACCGTCGTCACCTTGCCCACGATGCCATCAGTCCACAGTCGTGCGCTTGATGCCGGCTCACCGGCAGAGCCTATATACTGTCCCATGTTGGCAGTAAAGGCATAAAGTGTAGTACCCACAGCAGAGGCATTCCACTGCAATCCATTAAGCTCCGTAGTATAGACATCCTTATCCTCACGGCTTGCGCCGAAGTTATAGAAGCCTTGTCCACCATCCTTCTTAGAAGTATTCCATTCAAACGACCATGTGGCGGCATTCATTGCCTGTGGCAACAATGAAAGCAGAACGGAAAAAATAAGCAATACGTTTTTCTTCATAATCATAAATGTTGTTGGTTAGGTATATTCATTTTTACTTTATGTAGACAAATCCATGCTACAAATATACAAAATTATACAATACAAGCAAATATAATTACATTTTTAATCATAAAAACAACACGTTTGCGACATAACAGGTTACTTTTCCATATATTACAATGTATTTTTTCTGAAATAAAATTCGTAGTCCGTCCATATCACACAATCTCCAAATATGATAGGCGGCATCTCAACAATGCAAAATCAAACAAGTTTGTTTTGTATTGTATTCGATTTGCACTATCTTTAAATAAGAGAGGCTGCATCTCAACAATACAAAATCAAACAAGTTTGTTTTGTATTGTGTTCGATTTGCACTATCTTTGCAAAAAATATAATAAAGAAAAGAACTTATGAAACAGTATTTAAAATTATTCATTGCAGCATTTACCGCTGTTGTAGGAATAAGTATGCTCGCAGCATGCGGCGATGACGACAATCCTACACCGGAACCAAGCAAGGAGTACACTAAAGGAACTTTCTATTTCTGCTATGGCACACTTGAGAGCGAACTGGACATTGCTTACTTCAAATTCAAGTTTACATACATAGACGAGAAAGGAAACGAGAAGTCGCAAGAGGTTGTCGCCTCGAAGGAGGGCTTCAGCGAAAACATTCCCGACCCTACTCTTCAGACACAGAAAGACCTGAGATACTTCAAGTATCCGATAAGAATAAGCAGTCTACCATCATCTGTAAAATGCGAGACGCAGATTATTCTGAACAACGAAAGTCTTACAAAGGATAAATACGATATTGCACAGACTATGTTCATTTATTTCCAGCCCGACGGTTCTACGTTGGCACAAACATGGTCTACCAGCAGCTTGACACGCTATACCGGAGTACCGGCAGACAAAGTGCAAAGCGTATTTGAAATTCTTCAGAAATCAACGACAAAGACTTTCCTGATCCAAAAGTCTGGTGCTGTAAGTCTGTACAACTAAGCAAAAGCAACATTACCAAACGGACAAAAGCAATCTGACAAACCATAAACGGATTGATACCCAAGAAAAGTGCTGCCGGCAGATATTTAGCGACAGCACTTTTTAAATCCAAACGGTCATTAGGTCGTTTGGGGTAAATCATTCTGCAAAGGAAAATATATTCGGCATCCGTCCATTGACCTTTAACCCAAAACGGTCATTAGGTCGTTAAATGTAATTTTTTACAACTGCTTGCAGTCTTTTGTTTTTTATAAGGCGTCTTTTGTCCGTTTTTAATTCGCAATAGCTCGCTATTACTCATTAAAAGCCAACCAAAATCCACTCTTCTAAAAATCAAAATCCAAGCAAGCCCTAACGACCGATTTGGGTTAAACCCCAAACGGTCATTAGACTGTTTGGGGTTAAGTTGATTTTTACAGCGGACGGTCGCTTGTTGAGACTTGACTCTTTATGTGCGTTTCGCCGTTGCGGTCCACATATTTCGCCTTTCCTGTGTATTCGCCTCCAGAGTCGGCCATTCTCATGATGCGAGCCTTGCAGCCAGGAGTCTTGCCGTGGTTAGGGAATACACCGTCGGCGTCGGTCTCCTCGAAAGTAAAGTAGGCAGAAAGACCCTCCGGCACCTCTTTGTCGGTGAAGCCCCTCATGCATCGCAACACCTCCTCGGCGGTCAGCGCCCTGTTCCATATCTGCACATCGTCGATGGCACCGTTGAGGCCTGCCTTATATACACCGCTTCCGCCGATGCGGATGTCAGCCACGGCGTTGTGGTCTATCCTCTTGTTGTCGGCAGGCATCAGTTCGCGACGTGTCGATTCCGGCATCTGCAGCGGACCAGCCACGAGCTTTCCGTTTATATACACCCTCTGTACCTTCTCCTTGTCTTGCGTCACCATGATGTGCGTCCATACGCCTGCCGGGATGCTGTATCCGTCTGTCGTCATGTCGCCGTGACCTTCGATGTCGCCGCCGCAGCCCATCGTGCGATACATAATTTCATTGGCAGGATGTTCCTTGCCGCTCTTCTCGTTGGTCCATGGCGGACAAACCTGCACCCACAGGTCGCCCCAGTTGTTGAACGGCCATTTGTCGGCTATTGAATTCTTCGACACGATGTTTGTTCCCTGCTTGTCGTGTGTCCAGTCGTCAGCCTTCACCCATAGAGCTACCGAATATTCCAGTCCAGGCAACGCCTCGGCAGGAATTGTCAGCATATACGGGTCGTTGAGCTTGAGCGCCTTCGATGTGGAGGAGAGAGGCGACACCTTCACCAGTCCTCGTGTCATCGTCTGCGATCCGTCGCCGTTGATAGTCATCAGGTCGTAGATACCATCCTTGTCTATACTCGTGGTGATGGAAGTGGAGTTCTCCGCCTTCGCTATCACCTTGTCCGTCAGAGCGTCGATGATTCTCCATTCCTTTGCCGGCGGCATCATGTTGTCCTTATAATATATGGTGAACGCCTCTCCCGGCTTTATCCTTTCGCGGTCGATGGCCGGTGTGCTGTTCAGGGCGTTGTATTCAATCACCCTGTAGTCGCTCCATGCTATGTCAGAGCCCTGCTGTCCGTCCGGCGACACGGCACGCACGCCGAATCGGCATTCCCTCTTGCAGCCTTCAGCCAGCGGAGCGCCGATCACGTAAGCCGCCCATGATTCCGTGGCGGTGAGCAGCTGCTGCGGTCTGCCTTTCTGCTGGAAGTATATCTCGTAATACCAGGTGCCCACCTCGTCGTTGTATGTCTTCTCGTCGCCCTTTTCCTCCTTGGAGGCATAGCGCATCTTGAAGTCCACGGTGTTGTTCCATCCCCGCATCACCTCTATTTCCTTTATCCATGGCTTCACGGTGTTGAACCGCTGTCTGGGGTTGCGGACAGCCATCTCGCCGATGTTCATCACATAGTCATCGCCCGTGCCTTCCACCACGATGCCCATCATGGCTACCTCGTCGCCGGCTTTCAGTCCCAGCTTTTTCAGAGGCGTCTTGAATGTGGTCCATGTGTTCTCCCTTTTTGCTGCAGGCAGCGCTATCTCCTTGTATTCCGACGTGTTGCCTTTGAGCGCCACGAAGAGTCTGGCGTGTGTTTCCTTGCCTTTCGGCATCTTGTATGTCAGCGACAGTTCATACGAAGGCTCCGTCAGCAGCTTTGTCTTGAAGAGTTTTATGCGTGAGAACTTCGTCGCTCCATGCAGCTGTAGACACGAACCGCCGGTGTAGCTGTCGTCCCACGACAGTTCGGCATTGACAAACGAGCCGATGTTCTCTGCCGTAGTCTGGTCATCCTCGTCGGTTATCCAGAAGCGCCATGTCGGCAGGTAGTCCTGGGTGTTGAGGTTATACCATTTGGAGTCGAAAGCCACCTTTCCGTCCTTGTAGTAGTGCAGTCCGTTGCCCAGATTGAAACGGGTGACAAACGGCACCTGCTGTATCGTTGACTTTGCCGTCAGCAGACGGGCAAGTCCGTGGAAGGTCCTGAGGTCAGCGTTAGACAGTGAGCAGTCTGTACGTACCTCCGGCAGCAGGGCAGGGTTGCGGTAGCCGCCGGAGAACGACAGTTCCTGTTTCAGCAGATACGCCTTCTGGATGATGACGTCAGCCGTGCCGTCGTCGGTGGCGCTCTGGTGGAGCAGGTTCTGCGAGTGTGCTCCCCATACGCCCACCGATATGTCGTTGTTCACGAGGTCCTGCCAATGCTTGTTGTTCCAGGCACGTCCCTGAATGTCGAATCCTGCGTAATAGTCGTAAGGACTTCTGCCCAGCGACCGTGCGTATTTTGCCGACGCCTTAAGGATGTCGTCCGTCCAGTTGTAGTTGGCGAAAAGGCGGTCTGTGGCGATGCTGTCTTTCGTGCCGAACATCCTCTTGTTCTGTTCGCCGAGTCCGCAGTCGAGCGACAGTTCTCCATTGTCGTCGGTCACGTCATACCATTGCAGTTCGAATGTCCATCCAATGTCCTTCGCCTTGCGGTGGACGT
>ENA-ORNT01000539-ORNT01000539.1-human-gut-metagenome-genome-assembly--contig:-NODE-539-length-27551-cov-11.167515_pt1 | contig 27551 bp, 18 predicted proteins | sample MGYA00242120_ERZ509032 | MGnify/ENA primary metagenome ERZ509032 (study PRJEB26280, sample SAMEA2338729) | human gut metagenome | biome: human gut; feature: human-associated habitat; material: faeces...
CGACCGGACTGCTGGACCCGCAGATTGAAATCCGCCCGATTAAGGGACAGATTGACGATTTACTGGGCGAAATCAATAAGGTTGCCGCCGCAGGTGAGCGTGTGCTGGTGACTACACTGACGAAGCGCATGGCAGAGGACCTGACGGAATATCTGAAGCAGGCAGGTGTGCGTGTGCGCTACTTGCATTCGGAAATCGCCACGATTGAAAGAGCAGAGATTATCGACAGTCTGCGTGCCGGTAAGTTTGATGTGCTGGTAGGCATCAACCTGCTGCGCGAAGGTCTTGATTTGCCGGAGGTATCGCTGATTGCGATTCTGGATGCGGACAAGGAAGGTTTTTTGCGCAGTGATACGGCGATGATTCAGACTATCGGACGTGCTGCGCGTAATGCGCACGGTCGCGTTATTATGTATGCCGACCGTATCACCGACAGCATGCAGCGGGCGATAGATGAAACCAATCGCCGTCGTGAAAAGCAGCAGGCGTACAACGAGGAGCACCACATTACGCCGAAAACGATTTACAAGGAGCAACGCCAGCTGATTAAACTAACGAAGGTTGCGGATACGGAAGAAGCAGAAGCCTATGGCAGCAGCAAGAAGCTGAAGCAGAAATCAACTAAGGAGCTGAACACGCTGGCCCGCGAGCTGGAAAGACGGATGCAGGAGGCGGCGAAGGCGCTGGATTTCGAGGCGGCGGCCGAGCTGCGTGACCAGCTGATTATTGTCAAGGGACAGCTGGGACAGAAGCTGGTGCCGAAGAAAAAGAAAAAATAAATGCCGATGCGGAAGTTTGACTTTTCCTGCTTTGCGTTATATAATATACAAGATATTTTTATTCAAATTCTGTGAAGCGGAGCAGTAATCTGCAGTATCTTTCAGAAAGTCGGCGGTTGATGCGAGCCGGCAGTTAGGGCAGATGAACTCACCGTGAAGAAGCCGCAAGGAAATGTGCGGACGTGATGCTGCGTTAAGGCTAATTGAGGGGCGGTTTTAGCCGCAATCAGGGTGGTACCGCGAATTTTTCGTCCCTGACCTTTTTTAAGGTCGGGGATTTTTTATTTTCGACCAACAATAATACCTGGGAGGTAATGAAATGATTCAAGAAAAGTATGCTCCCCATGATATTGAAGCTAAATGGCAAAAATACTGGGAAGAAAACAAAACCTTTAAAGTAGAGATGGATAAGGATAAACCTAAATCCTACGTTCTGGAAATGTTCCCCTATCCGTCCGGCAACCTGCACATGGGCCATGTTCGTAACTATTCCATCGGCGACGTAATCGCACGTTTCCGCACCATGAAGGGCTTCAACGTTCTGCATCCGATGGGCTGGGACTCCTTTGGTATGCCTGCTGAAAACGCTGCTATCAAACACAACATTCCGCCTAAAAAATGGACTCTGGAAAACATCGCTAACATGACTCGTCAGCTGAAGGCTCTCGGTCTGTCCTACGATTGGGACCGCGAGGTTACCACCTGCAAGGAAGATTATTACAAATGGACTCAATGGTTCTTTGAGCTGTTTTACAAACGCGGTCTGGCAGTTAAAAAGGAATCTGCCGTAAACTGGTGCGACACCTGTAACACCGTATTGGCTAACGAGCAGGTTATCGACGGCAAATGCTGGCGCTGCGACCATGAGGTTGTTAAAAAGGATTTGAGCCAATGGTTCTTCAAAATCACCGATTATGCTGATGAGCTGCTGAAGGATCTTGATCTGCTGCCAGGCTGGCCCGAGCGCGTAAAAACCATGCAGCACAACTGGATTGGCCGCAGCGAAGGCTTGGAATTCTCCTTTGAAATCCCGGCACTTAACGATACTGTTGCTGTTTACACCACCCGTCCGGATACTGCTTACGGCGTAACCTTTATGGCTCTGGCTGCCGAGCATCCGCTGATTAAAAAGATTTGCGAAAACAATCCGAAGGCTGACGAAATCAACGCTTTCTGCGAGCGTGTTCGTAATCAGTCCGAAATTGAACGTACTTCCAGCGAATCCGAAAAAGAGGGCGTATTCACCGGCGTATACTGCATTAACCCGTTCACCGGCCGCAAGGTAGAAATCTGGGTAACCAACTATGTACTGTATGATTACGGTACCGGCGCTGTAATGGGCGTTCCTACCGGTGACCAGCGTGACTGGATGTTTGCCGACAAATACGGCATTGAAAAGATCGTTACCATCTGCCCGATCGGCAAAGAGCTGAAGCTGGAAGAAATGACCTGCGCTTACGAAGAAAAAGAAGGCATGCTGGTTAACTCCGGCGAATTCACCGGCATGGAAATGCACAAGGCTATGAGCGCTATCATGGATAAGGCTGAAGCTGAAGGCTTCGGTAAACGCCGTGTAAACTATCGTCTGCGTGATTGGCTGATCAGCCGTCAGCGTTATTGGGGCGCTCCGATTCCTATCATTTACTGCCCGCACTGCGGCGAGGTTCTGGTTCCGGAAGACCAACTGCCGGTTCGCCTGCCTGAGGACGTAAGCTTTACTGCCGGTGCTAAATCTCCGCTGGCAACCTCCGAGGAATTTGTTCACTGCAAATGCCCGAAATGCGGTGCTGACGCAACCCGTGAAACCGATACCATGGACACCTTCCTGTGCTCCTCCTGGTATTATCTGCGTTATACCGACGCACACAACGACAAGCTGCCGTTTGACAAGGAACTCAATAACTATTGGGGTCCTGTAGACCAATATATCGGCGGTATTGAGCATGCTATTCTGCATCTGCTGTATTCCCGCTTCTTTGTAAAGGTTCTGCGTGACGCAGGCCTGGTTGATTATGATGAACCGTTCAGCAACCTGCTGACTCAGGGCATGGTAATCAAAGACGGTGCTAAGATGAGTAAATCTCTGGGCAACGTTGTTTCTCCGGAAGAAATCCTTTCCAAATACGGTGCAGATACTGCGCGTCTGTTCATCCTCTTCGCTGCTCCGCCTGAAAGAGAGCTGGAGTGGAGCGACCAGGGCGTTGAAGGCTCCTTCCGCTTCCTGAACCGTATCTGGCGTATTGTACAAGCCTTTGAAGCTGTTCTGGCACAAAAGGTTACCGAATACGATCACAGCAACCTGAACGAAGCAGATAAGGACCTGCGCCGTGTACTGCATAGCAGCATTAAGAAGGTTACCAACGATATCGAAACCCGCTTCAACTTCAACACTGCTATTTCCACTATGATGGAACTGGTTAACGCTCTCTATGCTTATAAAGAAGCTGCCAAAGAGCCGAATGCAGGTCTGATTTACGAAGCAATTTCCGACCTCATCAAGATGATGAGCCCGTTTGTTCCGCATATCACCGAAGAGCTGTGGCGCGGTGCTATTGATGCCAACAGCAGCGTACATGAACAAAGCTGGCCTGAGTGCGATGAAGAAGCCCTGAAGGTTGACAATGTAGAAATCGTTCTGCAGGTTAACGGCAAGGTTCGCGGCCGTCTGACTGTTCCGGCTGAAGCTACCAAAGAAGAGCTGGAGAAAATTGCTATGGCTGACGCTAACGTTCAGGCTCACATCGGCGATGCAACCGTACGCAAGGTTATCTGCGTACCCGGCCGTCTGGTAAACATCGTAGCGAAGTGACACCCGATTTGTAACGAGCGTAAGCAAAGTTAGAAATCGAAAAGGTGGAACGAATCCCCGTTGCGACCGAACAGGGAGCAAAAAGAGGGGGAAAGTGACACCCGATTTGTAACGAGCGTAAGCGAAGTTAGAAATCGAAATGGTGGAACGAATCCCCGTTGCAACCGGACAGGGAGCAAGAAGAGGGGGAAAATAAAATTTGTCGCGAGCTTTAGTATTACTGGCCACTAACCACTAATAACTAACTGCGACCACCGCAGTTACAGCTGTCCTGCAGCAGGCAGTTCCCGCAGACTGTAGCGCGGACAAAAAAATAAGCAGTGCATGTCAGCAATGACATTATTTAGTAGTACTAAATAACGCTTACATTTTCAGAGTCTCTGAGAATAACGTAATTGTTATTCTTGGGGGCTCTTTTTGTTTTTTTGTGATGTTTATTCAGCTTCTTTCATAACTGAAAGAAGTTGGCAAGAAAGGTTCGCGCTTTTTGGAAAGCGCGGCAAAACAAAAACTTTTTCGGGAGAAAAAGTTTTACCAAAAAGCTCTCTAAATCGGGTCGCTTTGCTGTTACTAGCGCGTGTTCGAAGTTCTTTTAATTGTTCTTCGTAACCTATGATGTATTTTGTGGTTTGTCTAAGACTTGTATCGGGTGATTAAACTTCGCGTTAGTCTAAGCCTTAAAAAATGCTTGCATATTCATTGCTATGTTGCAGTAGCCTTTAGCTTACTACGAACCAAAGGGAATATGGTAAAGCATTTTTTGCTGAGCTTTTTTGTGCGAGCAAAAAAGCGACTGTTTCCCGCGCTTTCGTAAAGCGCGCCCCTTTCTTGTTACTTCTTTCGGGGACGAAAGAAGTAATACTAGAAATTGAAGACTGAATTTTAATTTTATTAACACCATTAGGAGGTATCCCCATGCAACCAAAAGCTAAAAAACTAATCTTCATCGCCATTCTCTTCACAGGCTGCGTTATCACCAGCCTTATAAGCACCAACGATAAGGAGAAAACGCTACCCGTCAGCAGCCTGCCGCAGTCCGCGCAAGGTGCTGTCACATCCAAAGCAGCGCAGACAAAAACAGTGCGCGTGCAGGTGAGCGGCGCCGTGCTGGAGCCGGGAATTTACGATGTGCCTGCCAGCTGCAGAGTGGAAGAGGCCATTGCTGCTGCCGGCGGCCTGACGGAAAATGCCGACAGTGAACGCGTTAATCTTGTGCGTAAGGTGCGCGACGGTATGCAGATACGAGTACCTGTGCAGAAGGCTGCATGGACAAGCAGAACGCAGAGGAAAAATGCTCAGGTAACTGCCGGTTATAGTGCAAGTAGCACGAAGAAGGTTGGTAGTACCAGAGCAGGCACAGAAAAAAATAACTCTGCAGTGCAGCGCGTGCGCATCAACAGCGCAAGCGCCGGTGAGCTGCAGCAGCTGCCTGGTATCGGCCCGGCGCTGGCGCAGCGCATTGTGGACACAAGAAACAGCAGAAACAGCGGGCGTTTTACCAGCGCGGATGATTTACTGCGTGTGCCGGGAATAGGCAAAGCCAAGCTGGCAAAGCTGCGTGATTATGTGGAGGTGGACTAGTGCAGCAAAAAATACGTTATCTACGCTTATTTTTACCGGTCATGCTGCTTTGTATATTATCCTTTCGCCTGCTAACCATGCCGCCGTCCGCCGAGCAGCAGCTTGCTGCCTGTTTCGGACGGCAGGTTGTAGTGCAGGGCGCAGTGGAGCCTTTGAGCGTGCGCCGGCAGGAAGGTTTTAGCAGTGCGATTCTACGTTGTCAAAAGGTTTATAGCGATACGGAGCTTGCTTACAGCGGTCGTTTGCGTGTGAGCGTTAAGGGCGAGCTGCCGCAGGCAGGCTGTGTGGTACTCAAAGGTACGTTGGAGCGCTTGGACAGCCTGCGTAACCCCGGAGGCTTTGACGCTGCAAGCTATAACATAGTGCAGGAGCTGGGCGGACGGTTGCGCAAGGCGCAGCTGCTAAAGATAGAACTGCAGGTTTTGTGGTGGCAGCGTTTTGCTTTGTGGAACAAAAAGCTGAGCGAACGCATAGAGGCAGCAGCCGGCTCTGAATATGGGGCGCTGCTGAGCGGCATGGTGCTTGGCGGCAGCAGCAGGCTGGACGAAGAAACGCGCGAGCTGTTTACGGATAACGGATTGGCACATCTTCTTTCTGTTTCTGGTACGCATATTGTGTTGCTCACAGGCATGCTGCTTGCTTTGCTGCAGTGGGTACCGCTGCCCTGGCGTAAGGTTATTGTTATCATTTTGCTGGCTGCCTATGCTTTGCTCTGCGGCTTGCGTCCTCCGGTGCTGCGAGCACTGGCTATGAGCAGCGTTCTGCTGCTTGGCGGCAGCGGTGCGGAGCGCGGGCGCTTGCTGTGCCTGGTGGCGGCACTGCTGTTGTGCCTGCAGCCGTTATGGCTGGCCGATATCGGTTTTCAGTTATCCTTCGGGGCGGCGGCCGGTCTTTTGTGGCTGCTTCCTGCATGCCAAAGGCTGCTGCCGCAGGCTTTGCCTGCGCCGATAGGAGAAGCGGCAGCAGTTTCACTGGCAGCACAGCTGGCTGTACTGCCGCTGGAGGTTTATTATTTTCACCAAATTTCGCTGATTGCTCTTGTAAGCAATATCGTGCTGGTGCCGGTGTTGGAAATCGCCGCGCAGATGGCACTCGTGGGCGCACTGCTGCCCATGTGCGGTGATTATCTGTTGCAGCTTGCTGCCTGGCTTGCGGCGCAGGTGCTGACGCAGGCGCGTTTTTTTGCTGAATTGCCGTACAGCACTGTAGTTATCGGCAAGCTGCCTGCTTATTGCTTTGTAATCTATTATGCAGCGCTCTTTGTGTGGGCAGATTTTCCCTGGCTGCAATTTTGGAGCAACAGGGAAAGGCGCTGCATCCTGCTTTTGAACGCCTTACTGCTTGCCGGGACGCTTGCTTATCAGCAGTATTGCACGCTGCCGTTAGCCTGCTATTTTCTGGACGTTGGGCAGGGTGACTGCGCTGTTATCGTCACGCCGTCGCAGCGGGTGGCAATTATTGATACCGGCGGCTTAAAAAATCTTTCGACTGCAACGCGCGTAATTACTCCGTTTTTGCGCTATCTTGGCAAGCGTGAGGCGGATATTTTGCTTTTAAGCCATTATGATTTTGACCATGTCGGTGCTGCGGCGGATTTATTGCGACAGCTGCGGGTAAAAAAGCTGCTACTGCCTAACGAAGCACTGACGGAGGAAAGCAAAAGGGTACGGCAGGAAATTTTGGCACAGGCCGGCAGGACGCAGGCGCATGTTGTGCAGAGCGGTGAACGATATGCGTTGGATGCTGCTGCGGAGCTTGTTTTAGTTGATGTACCGCAGCAGGCTGTGCCGGGAAACGAAGCCAGCACGCTGGCGGCGCTGCACAGCGCGCAGGGCAGCGTGCTGTTTACAGGTGACATGGGGGAAGAACGCGAGCGAGGGCTGCAGCTGCAGCAGTACGCTGTGCTGAAGGCAGGACACCACGGTTCGCATTACAGCAGCAGTATGGAATTTCTGGAGCAGGTGCAGCCTAAGCTGACGGTGATTTCCTGCGGGCGCGGCAACCGCTACGGCCATCCGCATCAGGAAACGCTGGAGCGTTTGCAGGCCATAGGCAGCAATGTTGTCAGAACGGATGAGCTGGGGTGCATTAAAGTTGTTTTTGACGCAGAGGGAATAAAATGCTATGGCTATGCTGATTTACAGTGAAGCAGTTGTCAAATTATAACTTATAAGTTATAATTAAAGGAGAGAAATTAAGGAGTGAGGAAAGTGAAGAATAGTGCAGTAGGCTATGAATGGCAGGATCTCAGAAAGAATATCTTTACACCGGAAGAAATCTCTGCAAGTGATTTGCGAGTTGCCTTAATTGGTGAACTGGTTAAAGCACGTCAGGATAAGGGGATAACCCAAAAGCAATTGGAGCTTTTGAGCGGAGTAAAGCAGCCTGTAATTGCCAGAATGGAAAACGGTACCTCTATTCCTAAAATCAGTACAATCTTAAAAATACTTGCACCTTTAGGCAAGACCTTAGCTATTGTACCGTTAGAAAAATAATAAGAGGGAATACAGATGGATATTAAACCGGAAAACCTGATTTCACTATTACAACAGCATAAGCCGCTGCCGCAGGCGCAGGTACTGCTTTTGTGCGGCGAGGAGGATTACTACCGCAACAGCATTATTGCCGCGCTGCCGGAATATGTTTTTGGCGATACGCCGGAGGCTGACCGCGAAATAACGGTTTTTGACAAGGACACCAACCTGTCCGGATTGCAGGCAGCCGTCAACAGCTATCCCTTCTTCTGCGGCAAATCGCTGATTTTCTTAAAGGACGAAAAGCTGTGGGCAGCAAAGCCTGCCAAAGCAAACAGCGCCGCTGATGCGCAGGATGATACCGATTCCAAGAAAATGGAGCAGCTGGCGGCGATTGTCAGCGACGTACCGGATTATTGCCTGCTTGTAATCAGCAGTAAGAAAATGGATAAGCGGACCAAGCTGTATAAGCAGCTTAAAGCAAGTGCGCTGATTTGTCCGTGCGAGCGCATTAAGGAAAGAGATCTTGATGACTGGCTGTATGCGCAGGCAGCAGCATACGGCGCACATTTTACCAGAGATGCGCTGGCCGCCATCAGCGAATATATTGAGCCCGTGAAGGAAGAAATTCCCTTGGATTTGCTGCAGCAGGAAATCGGCAAGCTGGCGATTTATGCCGCAGGGCGCAGAGAATGGACGGAAGATGATGTGCTGAATGTTTTTGCACTGCTGCCCAACGCTTCATCTTTTGCACTGACCAATTATATTATGGCAGGCAAGCTGAAGCAGTGCCTGGAGCTGTTGGCGAGCGAACGCAAGCACGGAACCTATATCCTGCCGCTCAGTGCAACCGTAGCTTTTAAATTGCGTCAGGTGCTGCGTTATCTGGAGCTGAAGCGCAGAGGCTATGACCAGAAGGGTATTATGGATGAGCTGGGGATGCGCAGCCCATACGCCTACAGATTTTTGGAGCGCGACAGCAGGCGCTTTGATGAAAAGCGTCTGACGGAAGCTTTGCTGGGACTATCTGATATGAATATCAAGCTGCGTCAGGGCGGACGTGGATATGAAAAGCTGGAGGAAATTCTTGTCCGCCTGCTTGCCTGATATCTTATCCTCAGAAATTAAAGCTGGACAAAAGCACTTAATATCTGCTATAATAATAAGACAGTCAACGAGGACTTTTTTGAGTAAGGAAGTAGTGTGTCCATGCTTAAAAAGGTCCTTTTTCGTTTATCTTGCAGAAAATATGTAGGGAGCATTTTTCTGCAGCATGATAATTAGGGAGTATTGAGAAAGGAGGCAGCCTTATGGCTGCACTGATCATGAACAACAAAGATTTACTGTATGTAATTAAACCTGAAGAACAAAACGAAAGCACTCTGCGTGAGCTTCTGACTCTGCATCCGGAGATTCAGTTTGTATCTCTGATGGGTGTGGATTTTGCCGGTAATGATACCGACGAAAAAATCCCGATGAAGATTTTCCTCGAGGATATCGATGGCTTTTTGGCAGGCAGCGCAGCACAGACTGACGGCTCCTCCGTTGTACTGACCGGTATCGCTACTCTGAACGATGCCCGCGTTGATATGAAGGTTGATAAAACCGTTAACTGGTTTGTTGATTATAATTATGAGCATTTTGATGCAGAAAGCGGGCGCATGATCGGTACTCTGCGCATTCCCTGCTATCTGATTCACAACGGCAATCATGTTGATTCCCGTTCTATTTTGAATGATACTCTGGCTTATGTAGAAAAAGAAATCATGGATTTGTTTGCTAAGCATCCGGTAATTGCCGGTCTGGAGCATGTAAATCCTGCTGAGATTGAAAAGTTGCTCTTCACCAGTGCTACCGAGCTGGAATTTTGGGTAAAAACTCCGCGTGAGGACGCACCGCTGGAGGCTCTGAGCTCTTCTCAGGTAATGCAGGAGCAATACTGGCAGCGTACCCGCGGCAACGTGCGTACTGCGCTGGAGCAGACTATTCAGACTTTGGAGCTGTACGGCCTGGAGCCGGAAATGGGCCACAAGGAATGTGGCGGTGTTAAAGGTCAGATTGATGCCGCAGGTCATATGACTCACGTTATGGAGCAGCTGGAGGTTGACTGGAAGTTCAGCAGCGGCGTTCAGACTGCGGATAACGAGCTTTTGGCACGTATCATCGTTAAAGAAGTTTTCCGCATGAACGGCTTGGAGGTTTCCTTCCAGGCTAAACCGATTCCCGGCGTTGCAGGCAGCGGTGAGCATACACATGTAGGCATTGCCGCAAAAATGAAAAACGGCAAAATCGTCAACCTGTTCTCGCCGAAGGATATGCATGAGGACTTCCTTTCCGCTGTAGGCTACGGCGCTCTCATGGGCCTTTTGAAAAACTACGAGGTAACCAATCCGTTTATCTCCTGCACCATTGACTCTCTGAACCGTCTGAAACCCGGCTTTGAAGCTCCTGTCTGCATCGTTACCAGCCTTGGCCTGAGCCCGGATAACCCGTCCCGTAACAGAACCATTCTGGCAGGCCTGATCCGCGATCTGGACAACGATAAAGCTACCCGTATCGAAATGCGTTCTCCGAACCCGTACACCAATACCTACATCGCCATTGCAGCCTTCTACCTGTCCTGCCTTGATGGCATCAAAGCTTGCGTAGAATCCGGCAAGGACCTGAAGGCTCTGGAAAAAGAAATTTCCAAGAAGGCCGGCGAAGAGGGCTTCTATCTGGATACCGACCGTCAATACCGTACTGAGGAAGACGTATTCGAAGATTTCACTGCGGAAGAACGCAGCAAGCTGTTCGGCGAACCGCCTGCTACCGTTTGGGAAAATCTCTGCGCTTTCGAAAAATATCCGGAAAAGGTTGCAGTTCTCACCCAAGGCAATATCCTGAAAAAGGAATATATCGACTCCTTCATGCAGGGTGCGCTGATTCGTTGGAAAACTGAGCTTTTGACTCGTCTGATTCCGGAAAATTATCAGGCTGTTATCGATATGAAACGCTTGCATAACCAGGAAACCTGCACCGACTGCGACCTGGCAATGTGGCGTAAAATCCAGAACCTGCGCGCTAAGCTGGCAAAGGATTCCTTCGAAGAGAAGAGCATCTTCACTGCTATCCGCAGAGCTGTTGCCGAAGGCGACTACGATACTGTTTCCAAGCTTAAAGTTGAGATGGGAGCAACTATGGAAGAGCTCAAGACTCTGTATCACGATTACAAGCAAAATATTATCGATTAATTTATCTGCTTCTTGCATGGCTGCTGTACTCAAAGTGCGGCAGCCATTTTGTTTCGCGCTTATACCAAAGTGCGATTATTGAAAAAATTATCCCTAAAACTTTCCTTTCAGCTTATTTTTTTGCATGAAACTGTTGAGTTAAGCGCTGTTTTGTGGTAAAATATCAAAGATATATTGACAGTAATATTTTCTGCTGTCCGAAGAAAGGCGATGATAGCTGTGGAGCAGGTCAAGGATGTTCCTGCCTATATTCGCCAGATGTACACAGATAATAATTTTATGACTCAATTCGGTGTGCATATTGGTGAGATAAAGTGTGGCAGTGCTGAAGTCAGCATTGACGTTGATCCGGCGAAGCATTTTAATCATCGTGACATTTGTCACGGCGGAGTGATGTTGGCCTTGGCAGACTCCGTTCTGGGTGTTACCGGTGCAAGCGTGGGCGCTGTAGTGGCAACTCTTAATTTCAGCATGAATTTTATCAAAGGTGTCCATGAGCCGACTACCTTAACGGTACGAAGCCATATTAAGCATTCCGGACATTCTACGATGGTTATTGAGGCTGAAATGACTGACAGCAAAAAGAATTTAATTGGGACGATTTTAACAACAATGTTTGTCGTCGACAGATTTAAAGAAATACCCGCCAAATGGTGAGCTTGCCTGAGTTGATTTGGAAGGGAAATGACGCGGAAGACCGCTTGATATCAAGGAGGATATGATGGATTTTGCATTAAACGAGGAACAATTAGAATTACAGGAAATGGTAAGGGAGTTTGTTGAAAAAGAAATTACTCCTTATGCTGCTGAAATGGATGCAGAAAACCATATGCGTGACGGCCTGATTGACAAGGCTAACGAAATGGGCTTGCTGAACGTTATTGTTCCGGAAGAATTAGATGGCCCCGGCTTGGACAGCATTTCTGTTGCTACCATTTATGAAGAGCTGGGCAAAGGCTGCGCAGGTGTTGCAACCTCTCTGGCTGCTAACAGCCTGGCAACTGTACCTGTTCTGCTGGCAGGCACCGACGAACAAAAGAAAATGTATTGCGATATCCTGAACAACGGCGGTCTGGCTGCTTTCGCACTGACCGAACCCGGTGCAGGCAGTGATGCAGGCGGTGTTTCTACCCGTGCTGTACACAACAAGGAAGATGGTACCTACACTCTGAATGGTACCAAAATGTTCATCACCAACGGTGGTCTGGCAGAAATCTTCCTGGTATTCGCTAACACCCGTAAAACCGGCGGTATCCGTGGTTTGACTGCTTTCATCGTTCCGAAAGACACCCCGGGCTTCTCCGTTGGCAAAAAAGAAAACAAAATGGGCATCCGTCCTTCCAATACTACCGAGCTGGTTCTGCAAGACGTTGTTATTCCTGAGTCCTATCGCGTAGGCCGCGAAGGCGAAGGCTTCCGTATTGCTATGAACACCTTAGACAGCGCTCGTCCGTTCGTTGGCGCTGTTTCCGTAGGTATCGCTCAGGCTGCTCTGGATTGCGCTGTTAAATATGCTAAAGAGCGCCGTCAGTTCGGCCAACCGATTGCTTCCTTCCAAATGGTTCAAGGCATGCTGGCTGACATGGCTATGAAGGTTGAAACCGCTCGCCTCATGGTTCAAAAGGCTTGCTGGATGCGTGACCAGGGCATGGAATTCTCCAAAGAGGCTGCTATGGCTAAATGCTATGCTGCCGATACCGCTATGCAGGTAACCACCGACGCTGTTCAGGTAATGGGCGGCTACGGCTACACCAAAGAGTACCCCGTAGAGAAGATGATGCGTGACGCTAAAATCATGCAAATCTACGAAGGCACCAACCAAATCCAACGTCTGGTTATTGCCAACAAGCTGTTATACTAATAGCTATCATAACGAAGATAAATTTATTGAGAGCTGCTGCACTTTTGTGCGGCAGCTCTTTGTTGTTTTTATTCGTGACAATGGTTTACACGTATGCTAAAATATAAGGATAAAGAGCTTTTAAAGCATAATAAAAAGCAGAATCTTTGCCACAAATCATTTTGCTGAGAATTGGGGGGCAAATACATTGTTAGCTGATAATTTAAAGCAGGTTCAGGAGCATATAGCGTCTGCTTTGGACAAGCGTAAAAATAAAGACCTGCTCACAGGAGATAAAGTAACGCTGGTGGCGGTGACGAAAAATCATCCGCCCGAAATTATTACAGATATCGAAGCCTTGGGCATTGCCAACGTAGGCGAAAACCGCGTGCAGGAGGCCAAGCATAAGCAGGAGGCCTTGGGCAAACACGGCTACTGGCATCTTATCGGTCATTTGCAGACGAATAAGGCGCGCCAGGCTGTTGCCTTGTTTGATCTTATCGAATCGGTTGACAGTGAGCATTTGCTGGCTGCGGTTGATAAGGAGGCAGAACGCATCGGTAAGGTGCAGGATATCCTTTTGCAGCTGAATATTGCCCATGAGGAGCAGAAGTCCGGCTTGGATAAAGAGGATTATCTGGCGCTGCTGCCGAAGCTGCCCGAATATAAGCATGTGCGTCTGCGCGGACTGATGGTTATTGCCCAGAAATGCGAAGATATTGAGCAGACAAGACCGGTGTTTGCGGCAGGCTACCGTGCGTTCGCACGCTTAAAGCAGCAGTATCCGCAGGCAGATATTCTGTCTATGGGTATGAGCAATGATTACACAGTTGCGATAGAAGAAGGTGCCAACATTGTGCGTGTAGGCACAGCCTTATTCGGCCAACGTGATTATAGCCTGAAATTTTAAGACATAGAGAAGGTTGGTGACGTAATGAATATTATTGATAAAATCATGAATGCATTAAGTCTTTATGACGAGGAAGAAATCATCGAAGAAGAAGTGGAGCAAAAGCCTGCCAAGACCGAGCAGGAACCGGCTAAACCCAAGAAGCGCTTCTTCGGCAGCAAGGAGCCTGCTGCTGTTGCACCGGCAGAGGAGCCTAAGCGTGAACGCAAATCCATTTTGAACTTTAAGAGTTCGGCAGCAAAGCCTGAGCCGGTTAAAAATGAAAAAATGGGCAGCAAAACCATTAACCTGCCTATTGCCGACAAGCTGATGACGGTTGTGCTGCTGGAGCCTGTCGATTTCAATGATTCTCCCAAAATTGCCGATTATCTGCGCGATAATCAGGCTGTAGTTGTTAATTACGATAAGACAGATAATGTTGTTGCCAAGCGTATGACCGATTTTATCAGCGGTACTGTTTATGCTATCGGCGGCAGCATGAAAAAGCTGGGCCGCAATATTGTTATCTGCGCCCCGAAAAACGTAGATATAGATGCGGGCGAAGAGCACGAGCTTGACGAGAGGGGAAATAATCCATGGGACAAATAGCAGTAAAGAAAATTGCATTTATCGGCGGCGGCGCTATGGCCAAAGCTATTATCAAGGGAATTATCGGCGGCGGTCTGATTGCGCCGGAGATGATTACCGTAGGTGAGCCGACTGAGGCACATGCGCGCACTCTGCATGAAGCCTTTGGCGTAAATGTTACTACGGATAATAAAGAGGCGGTAAAGGATGCTGATCTGGTAATCTTTGCCGTTAAGCCTCAGGTAGCACCGGTGGCGCTGGTGCCCGAGCTGATGGCTGCGATGAAAAAGGATGCCTGGGTGCTTTCTATCATGGGCAGCGTTACGCTGGAACAGCTGCATGCCTATGCTCCGGGGTTCCCGGTAGTCCGCACGATGCCGAATACTCCGCTGGCAGCAGGTGCCGGCATGACTGCTATCTGCTGCGATGAGGATGTAACCGAGCCGATGAAGCAGACTGCGGCAGCAATTTTCAGCAGCTGCGGTGAAATAGAATTTGTAGATGAAAAAGCATTGCAGGCGATTACCGCTATTTCCGGCTGCGGACCGGGCTATTGCTTTGTGATTATTGATGCACTGGCTGACGCAGGCGTGCGTGCCGGTTTGCCGCGTGCGCTGGCTATCAAGCTGGCGGCACAGACATTGGCAGGCAGCGGCAAGCTGTGCGTAGAAAGCGGCCTGCATCCGGCACAGCTGCGCGACCAGGTAACAAGCCCTGGCGGCACGACTATTGCCGGTATCCACGCCTTGGAAAACCATGGCGTGCGCGGTGCTTTTTATGATGCAGTGCAGGCAGTGCTGCAAAGAGATAAGGAATTACAGGGGAAATAATTTATGGCAGACAGAGAAAAAATTCTGCGTTACTTTAAAGCCGGCGGTGACGAACAGCTGGCGGCCAAGCTGCTGGACTTGGCCGAGGGCGCCAATAAATCACGCAAGTTCCGTGTGAGCGAGTTTCTTGATCCTCATGCCTATAACGTTGCGGAAATTATTGCGGCAAACTACGAAAATGTGCGTCTGGAAAGCGACGGCGGCTTCAGTAATGCCGAAAGGGTGAAGGCTGCCTTTGTTGCCGATGATTTTTACGGCCAGCCGGATTTCGGTATGGCCTATTTTCTGGCGGCCTGGGATAAGCGCTATTATGATTTGTCGCATCGCGATATTCTGGGTGCGTTTATGGGCACGGGCTGCAAGCGCGAGGCCTTGGGCGATATAGTTTTTGTGCCCGAGGGAGCGCAGTTCGTAGTAGAAAAATCACTGGTAAATTATCTTACCGGTAATCTGACGCAGATTGGTTCTGCGCCGGTAACGCTTACGGCAATTCCCCGCGAGGAATTGCTGCAGAAGGAAGAAAAGGTTAAGCTGATTAACGCGACAGTTGCTGATTTGCGCCTTGATGCCGTGGCAGCGGCAGGCTATGGCGTAAGCCGCAGCCGTATGGCGGATGAAATCAAAAGCCTGAATGTTAAGGTGAACTGGAAAGAAGCCAAAAAGGCAGCACAGCCGGTGAACGAGGGCGATGTAATTTCCTTCCGCGGCCGTGGACGAGTAGAGATTGAGGAAATCCGCGGCACTACTAAAAAAGGACGCATCAGCGTAACGCTGAAGCGTTATATCTAGGAGGATAAACCATGCTTAATCCGGAGGATTTAAAGAAAAAAACTTTTACCAAGGGTTTTCGTGGCTATGAGGTAGAAGAGGTAGACAAGTTTCTTGCCAAGCTGATTAAGGAATACGAATACCTTTATCTGGATAACCTGGAGCAGAAGGAAACTATCGAGCGCGTCAGCTCCAAGCTGGAATATTATCAGCAGATGGAGGCTACCATGCAGAGTACACTGGCTGTGGCGCAGGAAACTGCTGACGAGGTGAAGAACGCCAGTGAAAAGAAGGCGGCGCTGCTGGAGAAGGAAACGGCAGTGAAGTGCGAGCAGCAGCTGAGCGAAGCGAAGGCTGCGGCGCAGAAGCTGCACGACGATACCATGGCGCATGCTGAGGATTTGTATAATCAGACAAAGAACAAAACCGATAACATGCTGCAGGCAGCGATGGCTGAATGCAACAAGCTGCGCGAAGAAGCTAAGGCTTATGCAGATAAGCTGCGCAGCAGTGCCGAGGTAGATGCCGATAAACTGCGCATTACTACCGAGGATGTCTGCAAAAAACGCGCTAACAGTGCTGCCAGTGAGGCTAACAAGCTGTTGGAGGATGCTCGCAGCGAAGCCGGCAGAATGATGCTGGATGCAAATACTAAATATCGTAAACTGGTGGGAGATGCAGAGGAACGCAGCCGTAAAATTATTTTTGAGGCTGATGCCAAGGCTGCTATGGCCGAACAGGCTTATAACGAGCAGGTGAAAAAGGCGGCGCTGCATCGTAAAAATATGCTGCATCTGTTGGAAACGCAGGTTGAGCTGCTCAAAAACTATGCCAGTCATAACGAAGAATAGTCGGAGGCTGAATGATGATTATCTTAGTGAGGCATGGTGAAGCAACGCATCATACGCAAAGATTGACCGGCGGCTGGACGGATTCACAGCTGACCGAAAAGGGAAGGGCGCAGATAAAGTCTGCTGCGGTAAAGCTGGCGAAGGATTTTGCCGGACGTAATTGCAAGCTGCGTATTCTGGCGAGTGATTTGCAGCGCGCTTCCGCATCGGCGCAGATTATTGCCGAGGAGCTTGGCTTTAAGGGCGAAATAGAGCATTGCCGTTTCCTGAGGGAAAAGAATAACGGCATTGCTGCCGGCATGACCGAGGAAGAGGCCAAGAAGCATTTTTGCAAGCCTGCTTCCGAGCAGGAGCTGGATCACCGCAACTATCCCGGCGGTGAAACGCGCAATGAATTTTATCGCCGTAATGTACACGGCTTGTGGCATTGTGCGGATGTCGACAAGGAAAATCTGCTGATTGTTGCGCATAAGGGCACGATTCAGAATATTATTTTCCGTTGGCTGGGAATGGATATGCAGCAGGTGGCGGCGTTTAACTTTTCGGTTGATGTGCAGCCTGCCAGCGTAACTGTTCTGGGGATTAACAAATGGCATGAGCATGCTGTTTTCCGCTTGAATGACGTAAGTCATCTGACGCAGGGAAAGGGCTTTGGCGTGTTTGAATTTAAGTATGAGAAGTGAATAAGGCTGTGAATGACCGCTTGGGTGCTTGGGGAAAAGTGCTTAAGCGGTTGTTTTTGTGTTCTCACTATACTAATGGCTTTTTTGTCGTTTTATTCACCCCCTAACGCAAAAAAATTTAAAAAATATTTTTCTAAAAAAATTTGCACTGGGGGGTGAGTAAATTGCGTTTTTTTGTCATTAGTATAATGAGTTTTCTTTTTTCTCTCTTTCTTTTTTATAATTTTTTCTTTCTGTCTTTATTTCTTTTGGCTGTGATAAAAGCTACTAGCGTAAGCTAGTAGTAACCTTGTTCTTTAGAGTACTACCTAAAGGATAGACGTAAAGTACGGTAGAAGTAGAGCGTAGGGCGTAGGGGGGAATTTTATACTGTAGCCAATAAGTATGGGCGTGGGGGAGAGCGGAAGTATTGTTGCTAATTATCCTAAAGAATGTTAAGATAAAGGTGATTAGAGGCAAAGAGCTGAGAGTGTGTTGTGGGGGATTTTATGCTGTTGTAATAACATATACATGGACGATGAGGAGCGGATTGTTATGCAATGCAAGTACTGTGGACAACAAATACCTGATAACGCCAAATATTGTTCCTGTTGTGGGAGAGCTGTTCGTGAAGAAGCAACTGAGGTAAAGCGGGAAAGTAAATTTTGGGAACAGGGCTGGTTTGCTGTTTTAATGCTTTTTATCTTCTGGCCGGTAGGATTATATTTGCTGTGGCGGTATCACGGAGTTTTTGCCAAAGCGATAGTTGGTATTTTTCTTTTAATAATTTTGCTGACTTTTATTACAGCTTTAGGAAGTAGCTTACATATCGGAAAATCAGATAATTCATTTGTGAAAATTACTGATAGTGTAGTTGCTGAAAGTATTCCCAGCCAGAAAAAGTTCAATGAAATACAGGCCCGCTATAATCAAAACGAGAGAAAATCCATGACAGAGCTTGAGAAAGCGGAATTCAATAAATCATACGAAAAGGAATTCAATGAATTTTTTAAAGACGGTTATGTGAAAAAATGGTGTGCCAAGGTTGATAGCATCGAATCGGAAAAATCTGGGATGGCTGCTTATGTAAGGCTAAGCTGTGATTTTCCTGAAGCGGAATATGCTGTTGAAACAAAAAGATATGCCGCAGATGAAATGTTAATCCCTGCCGACAGCGAGCTTTATAAAAAGATCATGCCTTTAAAAAGAGGCGACGTTGTAATTTTTTCCGGCAAGCTGGTGAGTGGTGATTATAGTAAAAAAATAGTAGATTTGACAACTTCTTACGGATATAAGAATAAAAAACTCTATATTAAGTTTACGGACATAGAAAAAATGGCTACTAAAGAGTAAATTTGAGAAGCAAGAAAAACTCATTGACTTCTTGCTACAGCTAATGTATAATATTAGCGTTTATTGATATTTGCTAACGCGATGAAAAAGACAGTAGCTTGCGGCGCAGGTTAAGCGAGCCGGGGTATGGTGCAAGCCCGGACGAAGTAAAGCAGGTGAAAATCACTTTGGAGCGGGTGCGGCGAACCTTAGTAGCTGCATACGGGAGCGCCCGATATTGCGCACACGAGTGGCGTGCAGCAAAGGCTGTCGTCATGAGGGTGGTACCACGGAGTACACGTTTGTTAATGATGCATGATACGCAAGCGTATTAATCGTTGTTAGTCTACAGCTTCGTCCCTTATCTGAGGGACGAAGCTTTTTTATATTGTTAATTTTTTTGTTTAATAAAATTGGAGGTTATTAGTAATGGACTATGGTAAAACACTGAATCTGCCCGAAACAGAGTTCCCTATGCGTGCTGGTCTGCCGCAACGCGAACCTGATTTTCTGAAATTCTGGGAAGAAAACGATATTTATGGTAAAAAGCAGGCTCTGCATGCAGGTCACAAGAAATTTGTTCTGCATGACGGACCTCCGTATGCAAACGGCAAAATCCACATGGGTCATGCCCTGAACAAAATCTTAAAAGATATCATCATGAAATACAAATACGCTCAAGGCTTCGATACCCCGTATGTTCCCGGCTGGGATACTCACGGCATGCCGATTGAGCACGCTGCTATCAAAGAGCTGGGCCTGAACCGCAATGAGCTGGATCCGCTGACTCTGCGCCGCAAATGCCACGACTTCGCTCTGCAATGGGTTGATATTCAACGCGAAGACTTCAAACGTTTGGGCGTTCTGGGCGACTGGGAAAACCCGTACATCACTCTGCATCACAGCTTTGAAGCTGAGCAGATCCGTGTATTCGGCACCATGGCTAACAAAGGCTATATCTACAAAGGCAAAAAGACCGTTTACTGGTGCCCGCACTGCGAAACCGCTCTGGCTGAAGCAGAAATCGAATACGGCGAACAAAAAACTCCGACTATCTTCGTAAAAATGCCGCTGGTAAAAGACAACGGCCAGACTCCGGAAGCTGCTAAAGGCAAAAAAGCTTACATGGTAATTTGGACCACCACCCCGTGGACCATGCCTGCCAACGTTGCTGTTGCTCTGAACCCTGCTCTGGAATATGCCTGGGTTGAATGCGAAGGCGAAGTTCTCTTTATGGCTAAAGATCTGCTGGCTCAGGTTGGCGCTGTCTGCCACAAGGACCTCAGCAATATCCTCGGCACTACTCTTGGTAAAGATATGGAATACGCTGAATGCGTGCATCCGTTCCCTGAATACAACAACCGCCGTTCTCTCGTAGTTATGGCTGACTATGTAACTACCGAAGCCGGTACCGGCTGCGTACATACCGCTCCCGGTCATGGCGATGTCGACTTTGAAACCGGCCTGAAATACAAGCTGCCGATTCTCTGCCCTGTTGATTCCCAGGGCAAGCTGACCGAAGAAGCAGGCGAACGCTTCAAGGGCATGTTTGTATTCGACGCTAATATCCCGGTACTGAAATATCTGGCTGAGCTGAACTGCTTGCTGGGTAAAGAAAACATTAAGCACCAATACGCACACTGCTGGCGCTGCAAAAACCCGATTATTTTCCGCGCAACCTCTCAATGGTTCGCTTCTATCGACGGCTTCCGCGATGAAGCACTGAAATCTATTGACGATGTACAGTGGATTCCTTCCTGGGGCCAACAACGTATCCATAACATGGTAAGCGACCGTCATGACTGGTGCATCAGCCGTCAGCGCGTATGGGGCGTTCCTATCCCGGTATTCTACTGCGATAACTGCGGCGAGCATCTGATTAACGAAGCTACCATTGATTCCGTTGCTAACTGGTTCGAAAAAGAAGGCAGCGATGCATGGTGGGCTCACACTGCCGAAGAGCTGCTGCCGGAAGGCACTGTCTGCCCGAAATGCGGCGGCAAGCACTTCCACAAGGAAAGCGATATCATGGACGTATGGTTCGACAGCGGTTCTTCTCACATGGCTGTTGCCGCAAAGCGTCCGGAGCTGTCCTGGCCGGTTGCTATGTACCTCGAAGGCAGTGACCAGCATCGTGGCTGGTTCCAGTCCTCTCTGCTGACCTCCGTTGCTGTTGCAGGCCGTGCTCCGTACGAATCCGTACTGACTCATGGTTATGTAGTTGACGGCGATGGCCGCAAGATGTCCAAATCCGTAGGTAACGTTATCGTTCCGCAGGACGTAATCAAACAATACGGTGCTGATATCATCCGCCTGTGGACTGCTTCCTCCGATTACAAGGCAGATATCCGTATCTCCCCGAAAATCCTGAAGCAGCTGGCTGAGGTATACCGCAAAATCCGTAACACCATCCGTTACATCCTTGGCAACACCAACGATTTCAACTATGAAACCGATGCAGTTCCGTTCAACGAAATGCTGGAGCTTGACCAATGGGCACTGATGCATCTGCAGCTGCTGAAGAAGGAAGTTACCGCTGCTTACGAAAGCTATGATTTCCATGTACTGTATCATGCAATCCACAACTTCTGCACCGTTGAAATGTCCAGCTTCTATCTGGATATCATCAAGGACCGCCTGTATGCTTATAAGGCTGACAGCAAAGAGCGTCGCAGCGCACAAACCGCTATGCATGAAATCCTCATGGACCTCATTGTTATGCTGTCCCCGGTACTGAGCTTCACTATGGAAGAAGTATGGCAGTTCATGAAGAAACCTGCTAATGCTCCGGAATCCGTACAAATGCTGCCTTGGCCGGAAGTTAAGGAAGAATACATCAACGAAGAGCTGGAAACTAAATGGGATAACTTCATTGAAATCCGCAGCGAAATCACCAAGGTGCTGGAGCTGGCTCGTCGTAACAAACAAATCGGTCACTCCCTGGACGCTAAGGTTGAGCTGCACGCCGAAGGCGAAGCTCTGGCTATCCTGAAATCCGTAGAAAAAGACCTGGCAACCCTGCTGATCGTTTCTCAGGCAGTTATTGTTGAAGGCGCTGCAGAAGGTGCCGAAGCAACCGGCCGCGAGGACCTGAAGGTTACCGTTGCTGCTGCCGAAGGCCACAAGTGCGAGCGTTGCTGGATTTACAGCGACGAGGTTGGTCAGGACACTGAGCATCCGACTCTGTGCAAACGTTGCGCTGAAGCAGTTAAATAAGGCATCGTCCTTGTATAAAGCTGTAGCCGACATCAAATAAAAGCTTAAAGCCGTCGTATCATGTAAATTTTGCTGATACGGCGGCTTTTTTGCTACAAATTTTACAAAAAATTATTTTGCTTTATGGCCTATCTATGGTACAATACTGTTAATATTATATATTTTACGGAGGTGAAACTGTTTTTCTGCAATCTGCAGGATTACAGAGATTTTTGGACTATCTCATATGTTTGTTTAATGTTATAGCGATTTTATTTTTGGTGGCGCTGAACGGCTTTTTCGTTGCTTCGGAGTTTTCTATTGTCAAGGTGCGCCCTTCGCGTCTTGATGCGCTGATTAAGGAAGGCAATACACGGGCAGAAAGCGCTAAGCAGGTAACGGAGCATCTTGATGCCTATCTTTCGGTTACGCAGCTTGGTATAACCATTGCTTCACTGGGCTTAGGCTGGATTGGCGAGCCGACGGTGGCGAAGCTGATGCATCCTGTATTTAATCTGCTGCAGCTGCCGCCGCAGGTTGAGCATACAATAGCTTTTGTTGTCGGCTTCGGTGTTATCACCGCATTGCATATCGTTTTGGGCGAGCTGGTGCCTAAATCATTGTCTATTCAAAAGACTGAGCAGATTGTTCTGTTTGTGGCAACGCCGCTGATTTTGTTTGATAAGCTGATGTATCCTGCGGTGTGGTTCCTCAATCACGTTGCCAACTGGGTGCTGCACAAATTGGGCGTTGAGGCTGCAAGCGAAGCAGAAGAGGCACACAATGAGGACGAAATCCGCATACTGATGGAAGAAAGCCATAAGCATGGCTATATTGATAAAACAGAGCTTACTTATCTGGATAATGTCTTTGACTTTTCCGACCGTCGCGCCAGCGATATCATGGTTCCGCGTACCGATATGATTTGTCTGTATCTGGAGGATTCCTGGGAGGATAATATTAAGACGGCGCTGGAAGAGCGCATGACGCGTTATCCTATCTGTGATGAGGACAAGGACCACATTATCGGCTTTTTGCATATCAAGGATTTGCTGCGCAGCTTAAATGCCGGCGAGCGTCCTGATTTGCGCAGTCTGGCGCGTAAGGTGCTGCTGGTGCCTGAATCTCTGCCTATCAGCAAGCTGCTGCGCATTTTGCAGAAGCATCGCAGTCAGCTGGCAATTCTGGTTGACGAGTACGGCGGTACTGCAGGTATGGTTACTGTTGAGGATATTCTGGAGGAAATCGTAGGCGAAATTCAGGACGAGTTTGACGAGGAACGTCCGGAGGTAGAAGAAAAGGGCAGTAAAACCTATTCTGTAGACGGCAAAATGCTGCTTGAGGATGTCAATGATACCTTTGAGCTGGCCTTGGACACCGAAAACTGTGATACTATCGGTGGCTGGGTTTATTCTCAGCTTGATTATCCGCCTAAGGTGGGGCAGAAGGTGCAGACATCTGCTGCTGCCTTTACGGTAGAAGAGATTGATAAGATGCGTATCGTGCGTGTCGGCATCCAGCTTTTGCACGAGCCGGAAAAGATTCACGAGGAGCTTCAGGAAGAACACCTGGAGGATGTAAAATAATATCTGCATAAAAAGAGAGCACGCTGAGATTGATTTCTCAGCGTGCTCTTTAGCATTCATGCTTATAAATCGTGGAATTTCATACCGATGTTGCTGTGACGCAGGAAGTTAAGAGTTACCTCAGGGAAGGAGGCATAGCTTAAAACGTCTTCAATCGGTGCGTTGGGGAAGCCTTCTTCAGCCAGCTTTTTGCGCAGCTTTTTCATTTGCGGCGGAATATCGTCGGCAGGACGGTGGTCGATTTGCGGCGCGTCACCGATGGCCAGGCGTTTTACCTCAGCGTCAATCGGTCCCGGAGTACGGCCGTATTTGCCAAGGATTAAGTCCTTGACCTCGCGGGGAATCATCTTATAGCGTCCAAGTGCAACGTTCAATACGGACATAGAACCTACAATCTGGCTTGTAGGAGTAACCAGCGGCGGATAGCCGAGCTCGGCACGCACGCGCGGCATTTCCTCAAGCAGCTGCGGGTATTTGTCGGCAACGCCCATTTCCTTCATCTGGTTCAGCAGGTTGGAAAGCATACCGCCCGGAATCTGGAAGGTGAGCACCTTGGGATCGATGGGGATGTTGGCGTTCAGGTTGAAATCGTGGATAAGGTTCTTGCGTACATCCTTGAAATAGTCAGCCAATGCATTAAGCTCGGCAAGGTTGATGCCTGTATCGTAGGGAGTGCCCTCCAGCGTTGCTACCAAAGCTTCGGTGCAGGGCTGGCTGGTAGATTCGGAGAACGGAGAAAGCGCGGTATCAATCATGTCCGCACCGGCTTCAACAGCCTTCAGGTAAGTCATATCACCCATACCGCTGGTGAAGTGGGTGTGCAGGTCGATAGGCAGGTCAAGCTCTGCCTTCAGGCTGCGGATAAGGCTTTCGGCAGCGTAGGGACGCAGCAGACCGGCCATATCCTTAATGCAGATGGAATCTGCGCCCATCTGCGCCAGCTCTTTACCGAGCTGTACAAAGTCCTTGTCCTGATGGTAGGGGCTGATGGTATATACAATGCAACCCTGAACATGTGCGCCTGCTTCCTTAGCGGCACGCATTGCGCATTCCAGGTTGCGGGTATCGTTAAGAGCATCGAAAATACGGATAATAGATACGCCGTTGTCAACAGAGCGGTTTACAAATTCGCGTACAACGTCATCGGCATAATGGTTATAGCCCAAAATGTTCTGACCGCGCAGCAGCATTTGAATAGGGGTTTTGCGCAGATGCTTTTTGAGCGTGCGCAGACGTTGCCAGGGATCCTCGTTAAGGAAGCGCAGGCAGGAGTCAAAGGTGGCGCCGCCCCAAGCCTCCAAAGCATAGTAGCCGGCGTTATCCAACTGTTCCAGTGCCGGCAACATGTCGCTGATGCGCATTCTGGTGGCAGCAAGGGATTGGTGGCCGTCACGCAGGACGGTTTCAACTATTTTTACGGGTTTCTTCTCCATGGCAGTACTCCTTTTATTAGTATAGTTCGTTAATTAAAGCTGATTTATAGCTGTTATTATTATAGCATAAATCTGTATTCATGTATACAATATACTTAGTTTCGAGTAATAAAAAATGGCGGTCACACTCGGTGACCACCATAAAAGTGAATTAGTTACGCGGAGTAGGCTGGTTGCTGACAACAGGCTTGCCCATGATTTCGTTAACGCGGTCCTTCATGCTGCGTTTCTTTTTAGTGGGCTGGCTGCTTACTACAGGTGACTGGTTGGCATTGCCTTCAGTTGTTACCGTAGCGGGAGCCTGCTTGTCTTTGTCCGTATCTTTATCCTTATCCTTGTCTTTATCTTTGTCCTTATCATCCTGCTTGATTTCCGGTTCCGGCGGAACAGCTACGCCCGGATTACTGAAGCTGGTGCGCGGAGTAGAGGCCAGAGCGTTGACCATGAAATCATGCCAGATAGAAAGCGGAGCGCCGCTGCCGTACATACGGTTCATAGATTTGTTGTTATCATCGCCAACCCATACGGCAGTACTGAGGTCGGGGGTGTAACCAACAAACCAGGCATCGATGTAGGTATCGGTAGTACCGGTTTTACCTGCTGCCGGACGGCCGATTCCCATGCCGCCTGCAGTGCCGCTGATAAGAACATCCTGCAGCATATTAGTAGTCAGGTATGCTGCTTCGGCATCAATAACACGTTTGGGTTCAGGCTTAGCTTCGTACAGAACCTTGCCCTCGCGGTCAACAATCTTCAGCAGAGCAATAGGCTTGCAATACATACCGTTGCTTGCCAGAACGCCGTAGGCTGCAGCCATTTCCAGCGGATTAACGCCCTTGCTGAGACCGCCGAGTGCCATAGCAAGGTTTGCATCGCTGTAAGCACCGGAATCAACCAGAGTAGTAATACCCATTTTTTCGGCATTGTTAATAATTTTGCTTACACCAACCTCTTGGGCCAGCTTAACGGTAGGCACGTTTATAGAACGTACCAGAGCAGTACGCAGGCTTACCTTACCATGCCATGCTCTGTCTGTGTTCTGCGGCTTCCAGCCGGGAGAGAATTCTTCTTCCTTATCTTCAATGACACTGGCTGGAGAATAACCGTTCTGCATTGCGGTCAGATAGACAAAAGGCTTGAAGGCAGAACCGGGCTGACGTACTGCAAGAGTAGCACGGTTGAACTTATCCTGGCCGCGGCCGCCGATCATAGCTTTAACATAACCGTTATGCGGGTCAACGGCAACCAGAGCCATTTGCGGCTGAGTCAGCTTCTTGCCGTCTGTATAATAGCCCGGCAGATGCTTCATAGCATTTTCAGCAGCCTTTTGCATATCCGGGTCTAAAGTGGTGTAAATCTTAAGACCGCCCTTATAGAGAGCGTCTGCACCAACCTCTTCGATAACCTTTTGGGTAATCATATCGAAGAAATAGGAGCGAGGATCGGAATTGGTTTTATGTGTTGTGCTGAAGACAAGCTTTTCCGCTTTGGCAGCATTACCATCGGCAGCAGAGATAAAACCGTATTTGACCATCTGGTCGATAACAAGCTCCTGACGTTTTTTACTTTCCTGCGGATTTTCAAAAGGATTAAAGTAGTTAGGGCTTTTGGGAATAGCTGCCAGAGTAGCAGCTTCGGCGATATCCAGATTCTGGACATGCTTATTAAAGTAATACATAGAAGCACTTTCAATACCGTATGCACCCTGACCGAAATAAATCTGGTTCAGATACATAGTGAGGATTTCATCTTTGGTATATTTGTGCTCAAGTTCCTTGGCAATAAAAGCTTCCTTAATTTTACGGATGATGGAACGTTCCTGGGTAAGGAAAGCATTCTTTGCCAGCTGTTGGGTAATGGTACTGCCGCCCTGTACTTCGTGACCGCTTAATGTAGAAAGCAGAGCACGTGCTGTGCCGCGGTAGTCAATACCACCGTGTTCATAGAAGCGATTATCTTCAATAGCAATAAAGGCACGCTGCACATGCTTAGGAATCTTATCAATAGTAACAGGTACTCTGCGTTCTTCCGAAAGCGTAGTATAGATTGCGTTACCATTGATATCGTAGAACTGTGAAGCAGCGTCTGGAATCAGTGTTTCATCCATATTAGGAGGTGCAAAAAGACTGGAGAAGCCATAAAGCACTGATGCTCCCATTATAATGAGGCAAACAACACTGATGACAATGAATTTTAGTACTTTAAACATTTTCTACCTCTTCTTCATTATATTGACTGCGCAGCCAATACCAAAGGCTGCAAATAGAAGTCATCTTATTATAGCATTTTCAGACAACTTTGTCATAGAATTATTGAAAACTCAGCGTATTTATTTTAAAGGAAAGTATGTAAAAGCATGCTCTGGAAGGATATGTATTGAATCGGCAGCTTGCGGATAATGAAGATAGAAGAAAAAACCTACATGATTTTAAGAAAAAATCTGCGTAGCAAAGAAAAATTTTACTGATTTGCGGCGGTTTTTATGGAAAAAACAGCTAAAAAAAGCACTTTTTTTGAGATTTTGTGAAGAAATTTTAATGCCGATAAAGACGATAATCAAGCATGTTTCTTTTTCCACTAATCCTAGTGTTTCACAAAAAAACTTAAAAAAGTGCCGAAAAAAGTGTTGACATAACCTAGGTCACGTGGTATTATATACAAGTCGACGCGATACGGCAACAAAACAAAAGCCAAAATCGCT
>ENA-ORNT01000540-ORNT01000540.1-human-gut-metagenome-genome-assembly--contig:-NODE-540-length-27525-cov-4.131234_pt1 | contig 27525 bp, 26 predicted proteins | sample MGYA00242120_ERZ509032 | MGnify/ENA primary metagenome ERZ509032 (study PRJEB26280, sample SAMEA2338729) | human gut metagenome | biome: human gut; feature: human-associated habitat; material: faeces...
ATAACTACTATACATGGATTTCATTCTTTCGTCAACACCTTTTTTCAACTTTTTTGAATTTTATTTTCATCGCTATCTATTAGCTTCTTAAACTCACTATTCCTTTAATAAGTTTGCCTGCCTCCTTTACCATTCTTACCAATTAGCATTTCTTTTCCATCCCGAAAATCACCTAATTAGTATGGAGAAAAGCATCAATATTAAACTCGGTTAGTAACTCGATGTATTTACCCATTCAATTTTTATCTTAACGCTGGAAATTATTATTCAGCCATTAAATCAGTAGCTGAATAGCCGGACCAATTCAATTTTTATATCTTCTTGGATAGATTGTTAGGAACATTCCTTGATAACTATTAGTCTCTTTTTGCAATTGTTTTTTCTACTATTAGAAGTTTCGCAAGAATTAAAATAATATAGTAAAAAAGGCTTCGATCTTCTTTACGGATCGGAGCCCTTCAGTCAAGTTGATGATTTTCTAATATTAAGGTAATGCAAAATGCTACTACTATGGTAAGCATAACTGATGCTAAAATAAACGGTTTAAAATTAGTTCCCACCAATAAAGCTAATATTGAAATTACTATCGATGAAATAAAATAAGCCCTAGAATTATACAACCAACTATATGGCAGTAAATGAGCACCAAATATTATCGCTAACACCATTAGCATTTTATTGGGAATAGTCGGATAAATCCACATTGCAATTAGAAGATACAAAAGCTGATTCATCGAAAATAACATCCCCAACTTAGTTAACGGATTTGTCTTATTTTGAAAATCCACATTAATTAATCGCGATATGAAATAAGATATTGGTAAAAGTAAGGCCGTACAGACAAATACGAATAAGTTTTTAGTAAGAACGGGAACATTAAGTAGTTCTACTGCAAGAATACCGTCCCATACTACGATCGAAGCAATTATTATATGCAACCCACGCTTTTGTTTTACTATACAGTCTTGCTTTAACTTTTCTAATTCTCCCATCAATTCCCCTCATTTCTCCTCTAAATTGATAGTTATTCTAACATAACTAAAACAGAAAAACTCGCACCCCATAAAAATGGAATACGAGTTATCTATTTATGCTAATTTTTCATCAACCATTCAGCTTACTTCTTCTTGTTCTTCTTTTTCTTTGAATCGTTCTTAGTTTCCTTTTCTGGACGCATTGTTGGGAAGAGAATAACATCCCGAACAGATTTAGCATCAGTAAGGAGCATTACAAGACGATCGATTCCAATACCAAGTCCCCCAGTAGGTGGCATTCCGTATTCGAGGGCTTGAACGTAATCTAAGTCGACTGGTTCAGCTTCATCATTACCGTTAGCTTTTTCCTTTGCTTGCATTTCAAAACGTTCCTTCTGGTCAATTGGATCGTTTAATTCACTAAAGGCATTTGCCAATTCGCTACCGTCAACATACAATTCGAAACGATCAGTCATCGCAGGATTATCAGCATTCCGCTTTGCTAATGGTGAAACTTCAACTGGGAATTCATAGACAAAAGTTGGTTGAATAAGTGTATCTTCAACGAACTCTTCAAAGAATGCATTCAAGATATGGCCCTTTGTCCAGTAAGGCTTATATTCAACCTTATGTTCATCGGCTAACTTCTTAGCATCTTCGTCCGTCATTGATTCATCGCTGAAGTCAATGCCAGTCTTTTCCTTAACGGCATCCACCATCGTAATCCGTTTAAAGTTTCCTCCAAGGTCGATTTCATGTCCTTGGTAAGTAATCTTTCCATCATCTGAAACAACTTTAGCTGCTGCCTTAATGATTCCCTCTGTTTCATCCATAACATCTTGAAAGTCGAAGTAAGCAGCATAAGTTTCCATTGTAGTAAATTCAGGGTTATGGTGAGGATCCATCCCTTCATTCCGGAAAATCCGTCCCAATTCGTATACTCGTTCAAAGCCACCAACGATTAACCGCTTAAGGTACAATTCGGTAGCAATCCGCAAGTACATATCAATATCAAGTGCATTGTGGTGAGTGATAAATGGACGCGCATTAGCACCACCAGCTTGAGTGTTCAAAATTGGGGTTTCTACCTCTGTAAAGCCATTATCATCCATGTACTTCCGGACGGCCTTGATGATCGCTGTCCGTTGGTGGAAACGCTTGAAACTTTCTGGGTTAGAAATTAAATCAAGGTAGCGCTGACGATAGATAGTTTCAGGATCAGTAACCCCATCCCACTTATTAGGAAGCGGACGCAATGCTTTTGACAAAAAGGTAATTTTATGTGCACGAACAGTTAATTCACCTGTATCCGTCTTGATAACATCCCCTTCAATTCCAAGGAAGTCACCAATATCTGACCGCTTGAAAACATGGTAAGGCTCATCCCCGACCATATCCTTACGAGCGTAAACTTGAATCTTACCAGTCCGATCAACAAAGTCAGCGAAACCAGCCTTACCACTACTCCGCTTTCTTGTCATTCGACCCGCAATAATTACTTTGGCGCCCATCTCGTTTAATTCTTCTTTATCGTATTGATCAAACTTATCATGCAAGTCTTGGGCAAGATGGTCTCGTTTGAAGCGACGGCCAAACGGTTCAATTCCCGCTTCTTTTAACTCTTCCATTTTTTCACGCCGAACGCGCATTTGATCTAGTTCTTGTGACACTTAAGTTCTCCTCCTCGTAATTAAGCTTGCTGTCTTTTTGCAGCTCGTTCTGCAGTTTGTTCAGCAAAGCGGTCAAAAATATCGTTCATTTCATCAAGTGTTTCTGCCTCGACTAACGCTACCTTAGTCCGGGCAGCACGCGGAATACCCTTGATATAGTACGTAGATAACCCACGGAACTCACGAACTCCAACATATTCACCCTTTAAATCAACTAAACGATTAAGATGATCTTTGGCCATTTCAATCTTTTGTTCTGGGGTTGCTTCCGGGAGCAGCTCACCAGTCTCTAAGTAATGTTCAGTCCGCTTTAGCATCCATGGGTTACCCATTGCTGCCCGACCGATCATTGCGGCGGTTGCGCCAGTCATATCAAGAATCTTCTTAGCATCTTCTGGTGTCTTCACATCACCATTAGCCATGAACGGAATTTTCAATTGACTCGCTACTTCTTTTAGTATATTCCAATCTGCTTGTCCCGTATACATTTGTTTTCGAGTTCGACCATGCATCGCAATCGCGCTAGCTCCTGCACGTTCAGCTGCCAAAGCATTTTCAACAGCTAAAATATGCTTGTCGTCCCAACCAGTTCGCATCTTAACGGTAACTGGCTTCTTAACAGCATCAGTAACATATGACACCATTTCATAGACTTTATTAGGATCCAGTAACCACCGTGCACCCGCGTCAGTTTTTACAACCTTATTAACAGGACACCCCATATTTATATCAATCACGTCAGCTGCTGTATGTTGATCTACATACTTAGCAGCCTCAACTAATGTCTCTTTGGTTCCGCCAAAAATTTGAATTCCCATTGGATGTTCTTCCGGGTCGACATCCATCATATTTAAAGTTCGTTGATTATGATACACAATGCCACGGTCTGAGATCATTTCACAGACAACGTAGCCAGCACCAAATCTTTTACAGATAACCCGAAAGGCTGAATTGGTTACTCCAGCCATTGGTGCAACAACAACTTGATTAGGAATTTCAACGTTACCGATCTTCCATTTCATTTTTTCACCTCATTACTGCTTAAGAAACTGTGCTGGCCATCCAGTTTCATTTTTAATTGTCCGATAACTCAACTATCATAGCATATCAACACGCTTAGCACCAAAAATTACTTTTCATCTGTTGATTTTTTATCATCATTTGCAGTCATTTCCGCGTAGATCTTCTTTAATTCGTCTTCGCTAAATTCGTACTTCTTCCCGCAGAATTGGCAAACAGCTTCCGCATGGTGGTCTTCGTCAATCAATTTCTTCATATCATCTTTAGAAATACTTGCAAGGGCATGTGCAAAACGCTCCTTCGAGCAATCACATGCATAACGAACCGGCATCGTTTCAAGGATCTTTAAGTCATCACCAAAAATTTTCTTTAAAATATCTTCTGGCGTATCACCATCACGTAACATTTGTGATACCAATGGCAAGCTCTTCAATGTCTTTTCAAGCTTGCTGATTTCTTCATCGCTAGCACCAGGCATTACTTGAATCATGAAGCCACCAGCAACGTCAATATTTTCATCAGGGTTAACGAATACTGAAAGGCCAACTGCTGAAGGAATTTGTTCAGATTGAGCAAGGTAGTAAGTAAAGTCATCACCAAGTTCACCAGAAACTAAATTTACTTCACCGGTATATGGTGTCTTGTCGCCAGGAGCCATCTTGGTTACAGAAAGAGTTCCTTGATTACCAATTGCCTTTGCGACATCAATCTTTCCCTTATCATTGGCTGGTAAAGAAACGTGTGAATTACCCATGTAGCCTTTTACGGTTCCTTCAGCAGTTCCATCCGCAATAATAAAGCCAACCGGACCATTCCCTTGAATCTTAACCGTCATTCCTGCTTCTCCTTGCAAGCTAGAAGTAGCCAAGAGAATCGTTCCAATTAACGTTCGACCAAGAGCAGCTGAAGAAGCACTCCATGTATCATGAATTTCGTGTGCCTTTTGAACGACTTGGGTAGCATTTACAGCATAAGCCCGAAACTTTCCATCCTTAGTCATTGACTTTACTAAATAATCTGTTGTTTTCATTTTAAATTTCTCCTTAAAATTTAACCTAAAGAAAAGACGGAAGACCACCACCTACCAATCAGGTTTTGTATCTTCCGTCTTTTCAATAGTTTACTTGTCTTCAGAATTGTCTAAATCATCACTTGATTGTGAATCATTTGAGTTGTCACTCTTAGTATCGGATGAATCATTTTGATTATCCTTTGCTTCATCGTGACGCTCATTTTCCAATCGTTCAAGTTCACGCTTGGATTCTTCAAAGGTTTGTGCACGTGCCTCTTCGTCTTCAGCAGCCACATCCTTATCAGGAACTTTTCCAGTCTTATAAAGGCTAAGAATTTGTTTTTCATCAAGCGTTTCGTATTTGAGTAATGCTTCAGCGATTTGCTTATGTTGTTCACGGTGCGTCTCAATAATGTGTAAGGCGGTTTCGTGCCCTTCAGTTAAGATTCGACGTACTTCTTCATCAACTAAAGCAGCAGTCTTTTCGGAGTAAGGTGATTGGTCATAGCCTTGACCTGTAAAGACCTGACCAGAACTTTGCAGTTCTACCGGACCAATCTTATCACTCATTCCGTACTGGGTAACCATCGAACGAGCAATTTGGGTTGCTTGTTCAAAGTCATTTGAAGCTCCTGAAGATTGTGACTTAAAGACAAGCTCTTCAGCAGCTCGTCCACCCATCAGACCAGCGATTTGTTCCATCGCATTCTTTTTCGACATTAACATCTGATCTTCACGTGGAAGCATGATAGCATATCCACCTGCGCGACCACGTGGGACAATGGTAACCTTGTGCACAACTCGTGCGTCATTTAATACAAGACCCACAATCGTGTGACCCGCTTCGTGGTATGCAACAGTCTTTCGTTCTTGTTCAGATTGGACACGGTTATGCTTAGCTGGTCCAGCAATTACCCGGTCTTCTGCTTCATCTAAGTCAGCAGCATCAATTTCAGTTTTGTTCCGCCGCGCAGCTAATAAGGCCGCTTCGTTTAATAGGTTAGCTAAGTCAGCCCCAACAAAACCGGGAGTCTGTTTAGCAATTTCCTTTAAATCAACGTCGCTTGCCATTGGTTTGTTCTTAGCATGAACTCGTAAAATGGCTTCACGGCCCTTAACATCTGGACGACCTACTAAAATCTTTCGGTCAAAACGTCCTGGACGTAAAAGGGCGGGATCCAAGACATCTGAACGGTTAGTAGCTGCCATGACGATGATTCCTTCATCGCCTTGGAAACCATCCATTTCAACTAACAATTGGTTCAAGGTTTGTTCACGTTCATCGTGACCGCCGCCCATGCCATTTCCACGGCGCCGACCAACGGCATCAATTTCATCAATAAAGATGATTGCTGGAGCAGCTTTCTTGGCTTGATCAAATAAGTCACGAACACGACTAGCACCAACACCGACGAACATTTCAACAAAGTCAGAACCAGAGATTGAGAAGAATGGTACCCCTGATTCACCGGCAACCGCCTTAGCTAGCAAGGTCTTACCAGTACCTGGAGGCCCCTCCAGTAAAACACCAGATGGAATACGAGCACCAAGCTTAGTGAATTTCTTTGGATTCTTCAAGAATTCAACGATTTCAACTAATTCTTGTTTCTCTTCTTCTTCACCGGCAACATCTGAGAAACGAACTTTGTTTTTCTTAGCATCAGATGGCTTGGCCTTGGTCTTACCAAAGCTCATCACTCCACGGCCACCCCCACCTTGACCAGCTTGGCCCATCATCATGTAGAAGAAGAAAATCATGATGACCAATGGCAAGACAGTCAACAACAGGTTCATCCAGACACTATTAGATTCTTCAGCACGAGTACTAATCTTTACATTATGACGGTTAGCATAGTTTTGAAGTTGACTAACAGTTACGTCACTTTCCAAAACAGAACTTTGGAATTGAGTTACCTTATTGTTTCGTTGTGGTGTAAGAGCAAAGCCAGTATTGTTGGCGGAATTGGCATTGTTTGACTGAGGTTTACGGTAAGTACCCGTAACCTTATATACCCCACCATTTGGCTGAAGCTGAACGCTCTTAACCTTATTACTCTTCAGTTCGGAGATAAACTCGCTTTGGGAAACTGTCTTACTTTGTCCTGTTGAGGCATTGCCCCCAAAGAAGAAGTAGGCGATTCCCATAATACACAAGAACATCACGGCATAGAAGAGAACGTTATGAGTAAAATTATTTTTTTTACGATTGTTGTTCATAACAACCTCCTATCTACCAGCAACGATATTTTATAATTGTAGTCATTATCATAGCATATTTGACAAATATTGACCATTAATTTTACAGAAGAATTAATAGTTTTATCGCCAATGTTATTAATAATACATAATACATACTACATATTTACGGATCCATAAAAATGGACGTTAATTAAGAATATCTTTAAAATACCGTCCATTTAATATTGATTTTTCCGTCATCCTAATTATCTAACATTTTTAGTCATTTTGGTATACAGATGGCTTCAAAATTCCCACATATGGCAAATTTCGGTAGAATCCTTTGTAATCAAGGCCATACCCTACCAAGAACTCTTTAGGAACCGTAAAACCAACATAATCAGGTTCGACATCTACTTCCCGACCTTCTGGCTTATTTAATAATGAACAAACCTTTATGCTCTTTGCTCCCCGGTCGGCTAAAAGGTCCATCAAGTACTTCAAAGTATGACCGGTATCAACAATATCTTCCATAATTAGAACATGCCGATCTTTAACATCTGTTTTCAAATCATGAATAAGTTTAACTTTTCCAGTCGAACCTAAGCCACCAAAATAACTAGAAACATCAATAAAGTCGATTTGGGCCATAATATCTAGCCGTTCGATCATATCAACAGTAAATAAAACTGCCCCGCTTAGAACGGAAATGATAATTGGCCGTTTATCCTTATAATCTTTTGTTAAGTCCGTTGCCAATTCGTCCATTCGTTTGCCAAGCATTTCTTCACTGTATAAGACACGCTCAATATCGTTATTCATTTACCTTCTTCTCCTTATTTTTTATTCCAATAAAACATGACCGACATGTCTGCTGATAGCCGGTTGGCCGTTCAAACCAACTCCACTTTCGGTTAACTATCCAGACGACCTCGTCATGCGCATCAACTAGGACCATTTGCTGGTCACGCTGTTTTCGGGAAACTTTTTGGTCAATTAGGACCCGCTTGACTAACTGGTGATGACCATTTTTTAAGCGAATACGATCTTTTTGTCGCCATTGTCGTAGACGCAGCGGAAATTGATCTGGAGCAAGCCATTGCAAAACTACCTGCTCTTCATCATTGAAAAACGACTTTTCAGCTGACACTGCCATTAAGTTTATTGGATCTACTTGATACCATTGTTCCAATTTTATCACATGATCTTGGGGCTTTTGTAGGTTCTCAAGCGGATTATCCAATTTTTTTAACACACAAGTAGCGTAGGCTTTCTCAAGAATATATCGATGCGGCAACTCAATGATTTGCTGTGGCTTTTGCTCATTTTCTAGGATCTGCAGCAGTTCATCAAGTTGCTGGTCCTTAATATCATATATTCCTTGTTGATTAAACCATTGTCGTAAAATTTCTTTTCGAATGATTTCCTTATTTTGCAATAATCTTGCCAGGATCATCCTTCCTTGTTGATCAACACATGCTGCTAATTGATCTGCCACTTCTTGATCACGCCAGGCAAGGAGATCCGTTAACTGTTGATGATAGCTTTCGAGGTGAGAAAGCAACTGAGGATTCTCTTCTTCAAGCATTGGAATTATCGCATGCCGAAATCGATTCCGTTGAATGTTCAAGTCCTTATTTGTCTTATCCTCATACCACTTAAGATGATGCTGCAAAGCATATTTCTTTAACTGCTGTTTACTAAAGGGTAAAAGCGGCCGAATTAAGGTTCCAGAAGCAAATGGTCGCCGATCTCGTATTCCCACTAATTGACTCAACTGACCACCACGAGCCATCTTCATCAGCATTGTTTCTGCTAGATCATTTTGGTGATGTGCAGTTAGCAGAATGCTTGCCTGATTATCTTTCATCACTTCCTGGAAAAATTGGTAGCGTGCTTGACGGGCAGCGTTTTCGACCCCGGTCTGTGGATGAAGGTCTTGTGGCCAGTGTGCAACTGCTAGTTTTAAATCATTTTGTTTACAATACTGCCGAATGAACCGTTCTTCAAGCTGGCTTTGTTTTCGTAACTCATGGTTCATATGGGCAACGATAATCTGGGGACGATATTTTGACGGCAAATGTTGCAAGAGATCTAACAGAACCATCGAATCGACTCCGGTTGAGACAGCCACTACCACCTTATCTTGGGTAGCAAAAAAGCGACTCCTTACTAGGTGTCGCTCAAATGCTTGTTGTAAATCCGCCATATTAGCTCCGCCGACCACCACGGCCGCCACGCTTACCATCAGTTTGACGTTTCAAAGTAGATAAACGTGATTCGCTTTCTTTTAAATAGCCAGCTAACATGTCATTAAAGTCTTCGTGTTGGTGACTGTTGTGGTGGCGACCACTAAAACCACCACGGAAGTTATCATTGTGACCACGGAAATTATTATTCCGTTCGTGGTGAAAATCACGATGATGGTTATTTTCATGATAATCTTGATGTTCACGAGGAGCTGCGGCCTTGATTGAAAGAGCAATCTTACCGTCATCACCAATCCGTGTTACTTTTGCTGTAACTTCATCCCCGACAGCCAATACATCATGAACATCCTTGATATATTTATCAGAGATTTGACTGATGTGTACTAGCCCTGTCTGATTATCATCTAAATCAACGAATGCACCAAAATTAGTGATTCCTGAAACTTTACCTGAAACCTTTGCTCCAACTTCAATTGCCATGAAACCTATAGATCCTCCTGAACCATCTCATATTTTTGTATTTGAGTATATCATAACTTCATCTTGAAAACGTATGAAAATAACTAAACTTCTCATAAAAAACTAAGCTGAAAAATCACCCAATTACATTCTCAATTTTAACATTTAAAATATTCTAACCCTACTAAAAACATCTTATTTTGTGATCATTAGTTCAAATTATAGATTATCTCGCCCTTCTTAGAGTAATTATACTTAGCACGGATAACCTGCTGAATATATTCGGGATTATGCAACATTTTAATCTGACGTTGTAGTTGTTGATTCTTTTGTTTTTGTTTTGTTAATTGTGATTGTGCTTGTCGAATATTGCCATTAATATCCGCTAATGTCCGTTTGCTTTGAAATATCTGAATTCCAAAGATTAAGAACATAACCAAAAAAACGGCAATAATCCGCTGACAACGGCGCTTATGCACATGCCGATTATATGTTTTTTGATTTGAAACCTGGCGGGCATATGGGGTATTTAATTGTGAAACTTTGCTACCAGATTGTCCTTTCATCTGACATTCCCCTCCATTTTAACTTATCACGCTTTAAGTATAGCAAGATACCGCAGAGAATGTCCATATGATTATCAACTTTTTTATATCTCAGAAGATATTATAGTTGGTTAAAGGATTCCGCGTAAGTTTCATCAACAATTTCATACATATCTTCCGCTTCACTCTTTTTCGTCGTTTCAACAATCCGATTAATCTTAACTGTTTCTGTCTTATTACCAAACTTAATTGTTAAAGTATCACCAACCGCTACCCGACTGGATGATTTTGCTGGTTGACCATTAATTAAGATCCGTCCTTGATCCGCGATTTCCTTAGCAATTGATCGACGTTTAATAATCCGTGATACTTTTAAAAATTTATCTAATCTCATTTTTCTACTCCTTTTTCATCGGCTTGAATAACGTTTCCTAAAGTCGTTACAAATTGTAGTAGCTGGTGAAGCCAATCATCAGTAGTCATTTTAGGTTGAATAACCAGCCGAATCGTTAGTTGCTGATTGTCTTCACCGATTGTTGCTTTAAATCGCGTATTAGCTAGCTCCTTAATTATTGCAGGGGCTTTAATCAAGCGGCTAGCACGTTCAGTAAACTTGATATTAATATTATCCCGTTGCCGCTTAATCTCAGCAATCATTGCCAGGTCAGCATGATTCTTCAATTGACTTACAAGCAACAGCGTCCCAACCGGTGCCGGGTAATCGCCAAACCGATCAATCAAGTCACCTTGAATATCAATAACTTCTTCATCTGTCTTAGCCTGGCGAATTGTCTTATATAATTCGATCTTTTGCCGTTGGTCTGCAATATAATCCGTTGGTAGGTAAGCTTCAACCCCTAACTCAACTTCTGCATCGGAGTGAATAGTTTGCTTCTTACCCTGCTTTTTAGCTACCGCATCACTAAGCATCGCTGAATATAGGTCATAACCAACAGAATCGATAAATCCATGTTGTTGTTTCCCCAAGAGGTTACCAGCTCCCCGAATAGCAAGGTCTCGCATTGCAATCTTAAATCCAGATCCCAACTCGGTAAAATCACGAATTGCAGCTAGCCGCTTTTCTCCTAATTCTGTTAGGACCTTATTAGGCTGATACATAAAGTAAGCATAAGCCACCCGATTACTACGACCAATTCGTCCGCGAATCTGATATAGCTGAGCTAACCCCATCCGATCAGCATTTTCAACAAAGAGGGTGTTCGCATTCGGGATATCAACCCCCGTTTCAATAATAGAGGTAGTCACTAATACATCATAATTTCCTTGAATAAACTCATAGAGGACTGTCTCCAGTTCATTTTCACTCATCTGACCATTAATATAGCCAATCCGGGCTTCAGGAACAAGGTCTTGTAACCACGCCACTGTCTCTTCAATGTCATGAACGCGATTATGAAGGTAATAAACCTGTCCGCCGCGTTGCATTTCACGAATAATCCCATCGCGAATCGCACTACTATTTTGCTCCATTACATAGGTTTGGATTGGGTAACGACCAGCTGGCGGTGTTTCAAGGACTGATAAATCTCGTACGCCCAGCATTGACATGTGTAATGTCCGGGGGATCGGGGTTGCTGTCAAGGTTAAAACATCAACATTATTTTTTAATTGTTTTAGTTTTTCTTTATGTTTTACCCCAAAGCGCTGTTCCTCATCAACAATTAACAGCCCAAGGTCCTTAAATTCAACATCCTTTGATAGGATTCGGTGGGTTCCAACAACAACATCGACGCTTCCATCCTTTAGCCCTGCTTCTGTCTCTTTTAGCTCTTTTGGCGTCTTGAAACGTGACATCAAGGCAATGTTGATTGGGAAGCCCTCAAACCGGCGCATCAGGGTGTTGTAGTGTTGCTGGGCAAGAACAGTTGTTGGCACAAGGAAGGCCACCTGCTTTCCTCCAGTGACTGCTTTAAAAATTGCCCGCATTGCAACTTCAGTTTTACCATAGCCGACATCCCCTACCAACAGTCGATCCATCGGCTTTGGTTTTTCCATATCCTCTTTAATTTCATCAATACTCCGCAACTGATCACGAGTCTCATTATATGGAAAATTAGCATCAAATTGTTTTTGGAGATAATCGTCTTTCGGAAAAGCATATCCCTTCTCCGCTTCTCGCTTAGCATATAAGTCAACTAATTCATCAGCGATATCTTCAATTTTTGAAGAAACGCGCCGCTTAGTCTTTGCCCATTCGTTACCGCCAAGCTTGTTGATATGCGGGGTCTTAGATTCTGATGATACATACTTTTGGACAAGATTTAGCTGGGTTACTGGCACATATATCTGAGCGTTATCTCGGTAATTGATGATCATGTAGTCTTGGTGAACATGGTCAACTTCCATCGTCTTAATTCCACTAAAAATCCCAATTCCATGATTGACATGAACTACATAGTCACCTGGTTTAAGGTCAGTATAATTTTTTAATCGTTCGGCATTGGCAAGTTTTTGTGGACGATGATGAACCTTTTTTACCTGCTTAAACATCTCGCTTTCTGTGATAACAACCAGCCCAGCAAGTGGCATTTCAAATCCATCGTTTAAGTTAGCAGCAACAATTTGAACAACATTCGGCTTGATATTTGTTAATTCAGTTTCTGTTGCGGTGATATCAAAGTCAGCAAGCGTTTGGGCAATTTGCTTTCGCCGTTCTGGACTATTAGCCATCAGTACTACCGTTTGCCCTTGATCAATCCACCGCTGAAGTTCGGCTTTCAGCAGTGGCATTTGACCAAAGAAACGTTGCATGGTTCTGCTTTTTAGGTCGGTAATTTGGCTAAGTTTAATATTACCGAGACCTTTTTTAAATAAGGCGCCATAAATTTGCGGATGCGGGTCTTTTTTTATTATGGCCGATACGTCATTGCTAAGATCTGGAACATCCGTTAATTGATGGTGAGCAACCTTATCTTTAAACCAGCCTGCATCTTCCTGGGTCATCTGCTTGGCAAATTGCTTTATCCGCGTCAAGTCATCAAAGTAAATTGTCCCATCATCAGGAAGATAATCAAATAAGGAATGCTTAGCCGGATAAACCAGGTTGCTAAATTCTAAAAGTTCATTAGGCAAGTGCTGGTTCTTAAGTGCGTTCAATAATGGTTCAAAGCGGTTAGCCACCTGCTGTTTAATATCCGCATCGTCAGCACTTAACTCCTTCCCCACCTTTTTATATTCAGTATCTAGCGCTTCATACACCCGCGAAAATTCAGTCGATGGGATAATAAAATCTGTCGCTGGCAGTATCTGAACTTCTTCAACATTATCAATACTCCGCTGGGTACTAGCATCAAAATACCGAAGTGAATCAACTTCTGTATCAAAAAGATCAATTCTAACCGGATTATCAGTGTTTAAGGCGTAGATATCAATAATCGACCCACGAATTGCAAAATCACCAGGACGCAAAACCATTTTTTGATATTGATACCCCATTGCGCTTAATTGTTGCCGAATTTTTGCTGGATCCACTTCCCCGCCAGTCTTAATCTTTAACGAGGACTGGGCAAAGTATTCTGGTGAAATAATATTGCGTCGTAACCCCGCAGCAGATGCAACTACAACTGCCGGTTCTTTATTAATCAACGCATTTAAGGCCAGTACCCGCTGAAGACGATAGTTAGGAGAACTAGTTGCTACTTCCGCTGCTAAAACCTCTTCAACCGGAAACTGGTAAACACGATTAGCAGGAAGAAGGTTCTCCAAGTCACTAGCCAATTCCTGCATATGGGAAATCGTGTCGGTCACTACTAGAATTGGTCGCTGCCCTTCTTTAGAAAGAGCACTTAGTAATTCGGTTCGCGCTGATCCAGAAATCCCCGTTATTAATTGATGGTTCTTGGGTTGGAGGTCAGCCGTAATTTGTTTAAATGATGGCGTCTTCTCGATTAAATTTTCTATTTGCACCATCAACGCCACCTTTCTATTTTAATTATAAGCATTCATTAATTTGGCAAAGTCTTCTCCATTAATCCAGTCTTCTAATGCATGCTCAGCTTGTTCAACTGCTTGGTCAAATTTAGGACGTTCTTCTTTAGAAAATTTACCTAAGACATGACTAACCACCGTTCCATGTTGGGGATGGTCAATCCCTACTTTTACCCGGTTAAAGTTCTTGGTTCCTAACGCGCTGATAATGCTTTTAAGTCCATTATGACCGCCTGAAGCCCCATGTGTTTTTAAACGTACTTTGCCAACTGGCATATCCAAGTCGTCATTAACAATTACGAGATTATCTAAGTCAATATCATAATAGTCTACTAGTGGTCCGACTGCTCGTCCTGAATCATTCATGAACGTCGTCGGCTTTACCAACATTACTTTTTCACCATTAATTATCCCACTAACTGCGACTGCTTCTTGTTTTAGGTGGGTGAATGCTCCCAGGTGATAATCTCGTGCTAGTTGATCAACCACCATAAAGCCAGTATTATGACGGGTTTCATCATACCGCGTCCCAATATTTCCTAAGCCAACAATCATTTTCATTGTTCTTTCATTCCTTTCACGCAAAAAAGCCGCACGGTCACTTTTCCCGTCCAGCATAAATTTTAACTAGTATTATACCCTATGTTACTTTTTTCAGCATACTAATTTGAATTAACAGCATAAATCTTCTAATCTTTTTCTAATCCTTTTGATAGAAATGTGTTATTATAGTGAGTGCATTTAATCGATAAAAAGGATGTTAATTATGATTTTCAATTCATTAATCAAACCCAAAGCAACCTTAACAACTCTTCCAGAAACAGCGACATTGGATGAGGCTCTGACTGTCTTGGAGGATACCGGCTATCGGTGTGTCCCAGTTCTTGATAAGTCAGGAAAGATCTTTCGGGGAAATATTTATAAGATGCATCTTTACCGGCATAAAGCACGACAGGGGGATATGCATTTACCGGTAACTGCATTATTAAAGAATGCTACTAAATTTATCTCAATTAACGCGGCTTTCTTCTCTATCTTCTTTGCTATTCGAGACCTTCCATATATTGCGGTATTGGATAACAATAATCAGTTTTATGGGATTTTAACCCATAATAGTCTTTTACGGATGTTAGCTGCTGGCTGGAACGTGAATAATGGGAGTTATGTTTTAACTGTTATTACTCCTGATGAACGGGGAGCGCTAGTAACGGCTGCTAAAGAAATCACTCGTTTTTGTCAGATCGTAAATGTCATTTCACTCGATCCAGAAGACGAAACAATGAAACGGATCTTATACACCTTGCCTACTGATGTTACTAAAGAAAAGATGGAACGGATTGTTAAACGACTCGAGAAAAAAGGGTTAGAAGTTTCAGAAATTGAAGACTTGCACCAAAGCTATTAAATATTAAAGAGAGTGGGAAATAACCCTCTCGACAAGGCGGTTGGCTAAGCTAGAACGATGATTAGCACGGCACGTTCGTACTTAGCCTCGAGCCTTGTGGTTATTTTCCAAGTTATCTTACTATTGTTTATAAAAGCGGTTGAGGCTGAGAGAAAACAAAAGTTTTCTCCCAGCCCCTTTTAATTTTTAGAATATTAATTTCTGCTGGCGATTTCTCACCCAATTTTCCCACCTGCTTTCAACACTTATTTCGCATTAACTACAACGTTTCCTAAACCGCTATCGAACTCAACTTCCCACTTACCAGCAGTGAGCTTAGGTGGTAAGACAAATGTTCCGGATGATACCATTTGGCCCTTGGTAAATGCTTTTCCTTGTTCAGCTAATTTTTGTACTAACCATTGGAGGGACTTAAAGGGATTGCCTAAAACTTCTGATGATACCCCTTCTTTTAATTTCTCACCATCTTTGAATAAAACGGCATGAACATTAGCAGCATCGTCAACATTTTCAAATACGCTATCTGCATCATGTTCTTCACCATATACAACAAGACCACCAACAGCACAATCAGCCATTACATTATATTTTCCTAAATCTGGAAACCAATCGACGAAACGGGCATCAGGCAATTCTAAGGCTCCCGCAACAGTTACTTTCTGAAATAAATCTTCTAATGTATCACTAGGTTGCAAGTCTTCTTTTGCGCGGAAGGTTAATTCAACCTCTAATAACGGTTCATTTAACATCTGCAAGTCAACATCCGCCGGTGACTGGAGGAATCGTTCAGCAACTTGTTGTCCATACAATGGTGAATCAGCATCAAACATGTCTTGAGTTTCTTTACTAGTTAACGAAACTTTATAGCCAGCAGTTGGCTTTCCTTTCAACTTTACTACCGCATCTTGAACTGCATATGCTGTTTCATCATCAGTCACAACGTCTTTCCATTCTTCCTCTTTTAACGGCGTATTAGTGTCATAAGCTTCAAAAAGAGCCTTAGCAAATTCTTCCTGTCGTGCGTTTAATTCAGTCATAATAATTACCTCCAAGACAAAATATTTTCTTAAAATTTAGAAAGAAAAAAGCGTCCTTACATTGCTTTATCGCAATTGTAAGAACGCTTCTGCGCGGTACCATCCTACTTTGATCAACTCGTAGTCGATCCTCTCATTCACAAACAATCATTTGTGGCCAAAATAATGGATGGCAGCCAACCTCAGCTTACTTGGTTTCAGCCGGTAACTCAGGAACGATTAACAATTAGAAATCTCGATCAGCTCACACCACCCGCTAATTCTCTGTTACCAATTTCAAATCATTATTTCCTTCAACGCTTTTCTAATCTAAATTTAATTGTTGGATATAATATACCGGCCATTCCCTAACTTGTCAATAACTATTATGAGATTTCTTTAATTTTATTTTATATTAACTTTGGTTTCAGCTGGTTTCGTCTCAGCAAGGACTTTCCCATGACGAATATTATAAAGAACTTCAACATGCTTATTAAGGGCATTATAAAAGTCGTGAGCATTCAATAAGATACAGTTTGCCGGTTTTCCTACTTCAATTCCATAATTATCACTAATATGCAATGTCTTAGCACCGTTATAAGTTACATAATTAAAGGCATCTTGCAGTTGGTGATACCCCATCAAGTGAGCAATATAAACACCCATCGTAACTGCATCTAACATGTTACCATCGCCGAGAGGATTCCACGGGTCTTGGATATCATCCTCACCAAAGGAAACATTAATCCCCGCTGCTGTTAATTCCTTAATCCGGGTAACGCCACGACGCTTTGGATAAGTATCGAAACGGCCGCCAAGGTGAACATTAACTAATGGATTAGATACAAAGTTAATATCACTCATCTTTAATAGTCGGAATAACTTATAAGTATAAGCATCATTATATGAGCCCATCGCTGTCGTATGACTAGCAGTGACCCGGTCTTTCATCCCTCGTTCATAGGCTTCGGTCGCTAAAACTTCAAGGTTACGCGAAGCTGGGTCATCGATTTCATCACAGTGAACGTCAACTAAACGATCGTACTTATCTGCGAGGGCCATTAAGAAATGGACGGATTGCCAACCATATTCAGTTGTAAATTCAAAATGGGGAATACCACCAACGACATCTAATCCTTCTTTAACCGCCTGCTCCATTAATTCACGTCCATGAGGATAGCTAAGAATACCTTCTTGCGGAAAAGCAACCAACTGCAAGTCGATCTGGTCTTTTAATTCTTCACGCAATTCAAGAAGAGCACGGGCGGCAATTAAATGAGGATCAGTTACATCAACATGGCTCCGTACGTGTTGAATTCCATGACCAACCATATTCAGTAATGTCTTTTTCGCGCGCGATTTAACATCTTCCTTCGTTAAATCTTGTTTCCGTTCACTCCAAATCCGGATACCATCAAATAAAGTCCCGGTTTCATTCCATTCTGGCTGACCAGCAGTAAGCGTAGCATCTAAGTGAACATGAGAATCAACAAATGGTGGCAAAAGTAAATTTTCTTTACCGTCAATAACTTCTTCACCGTCATGGGGCGTTAAGTTAGCCTTAATCTCACTAAATTTTCCATTGAGAATTCGAACATCGACTACTTCTTCATGATTATCAACATGTACATTTTTTAATAGCATAATTCATCTTCCTTTCGGTCAACCAGCAACATAATTCCATAATATAGGATACCACTCAAACACATATCAATAAATGTGGCCCCAATCGTATTTACGAAGATTGGTAACTGATGAACACCTAAGAAGAAGGCAACCCCGATAGCAAAAACAATAATCGCTACCCAGTTGACGCCTCCACGATACCAATATTTTCCACCAACTTTACCTAATTCATCAACATCATATTGCCGGTGAGCACGGAAATAAAAATCAGTACAAATAATGGCGATCGTAGGTCCTAACACCATCCCCACATAGTCAAGGAATGATTCAAAAGCACTCAAGAAACTACCGACAAACATCGGAATAAAGGTCACAACTGTCGCAAGCAATACGACGATCCATAATGAATACTTTAATTTGAGCTTTGTAAAGATATTTGAAAGAGCTGATCCGGCCGCTAATAAATTAACAGCATTTGCCGTCATCGAGGTCAAAATAATAACAAGAAGGGCAACTACCCCCAGTCCTAACTTACTAGCAATCGTTGAGGGATCAGAGTTATTTGCGTTATATACCCCACTTGAAATTGCAATACTAATTGTTGAAATCAGGCCGATGAAAGCAAACCATACAACCCCTAGTAAAGCACCAAGGAACGGCGTCAAAGTCGCATTCTTTTCTTTAGCAGTAAAGCGGGTGAAATCAGCACCGGCAGTTACCCAGGCTAAATTAAAAGCTGCTACATAATCGACCGCCGCACCGACTGCCATTTTTGATTGCGCAGGAACATGCCAATTTACAATTTGACTGAAGGAAACGGTTCGAAAAACAGCTACTGACTCCCAAATGACGAATACAAGAACAAGGATTATCCCTAACCGCTCAATCATTTGGACTGAACGTGATCCGCTAGAAACACTAATAATATGGAGAATGCTCATGATAATAATCCCGACTACTAGCCCTAAATAGCCGCCATGTTGTCCCCACACAGGCCATCCTAATAAGTCATGGAAAAGAATGCTTACCGACTGGGCCGCAATAAAAGTATTAACTGCTGTCCAACCAATAAATTGAGTAATATTAACTAATGATGGGAGATAACTGCCCCGTTCACCAAAGGAGGCACGACTTAAAGTCATCGTCGATACCCCAGTCTTATAACCAATGTAACCTACCAAACTTAAAAATACATATGATAAGGCAGATGACAATACTAAGACCTTCATGGCAACCGAAAATCCACAAGCGGCGAGCACTCCGCCGACAAACCAGGTTCCATTATTGGCATTTGCACCGACCCACGTGGCAAACATATCCCAAGTATTAGTCTTTCTGTTCTTCATTGGAATACTAAAAATTGTTGTCCCCTTTTGCTCTTTCACAAGATATCCTCCTTAGACCTAAAAAGCTCTAGTCCCTTTAATGGTCCTAGAGCTTTACAAAAGAGGAAGCATAGTTTTGTGCCCACTATACTTATATTATTTTGTCTTTTGTAGTCTCTCTGGGCTACATTAAAAGAACCGTGATTAATTCAATAGTGAGTATACGAGTTCTGACGCAAATTGTCAAACTCATTTATTTTCATCATAGGTAGCATTTAATCCCACACTAATCGTTAATGCTTTATCCACTTTTGCCATTGTCTCTGGCGATAAATGAGCAATTCGGTCTTTTAATCGTTGTTTATCAATCGTTCGTAATTGCTCCAATAAAATGACCGAATCATGAGTTAACGGTAACGACTTACCTTTTAGTTGGACATGAGTAGGCATCTTCTTTTTTTGCATTTGGGCAGTAATCGCAGCAATGATCACTGTTGGACTATAATGATTTCCCACGTCATTTTGAAGGATCAGGACTGGACGAACGCCTCCCTGTTCCGATCCAATTACCGGGGATAAGTCAGCGTAATAGATGTCACCCCGTTTTACTTTTCGTTTTGTCATTACCTTCGCTTCCCTTAATTATTTACTTTGGTGATAAATGCGATGAACCCGATTACTAATATTAGTTAGGATTTCATAGTTAATAGTTCCTGCCTGCTCAGCTAAATCAGTTGCTGTAATTTCTTGGTCACCGGATTTGCCCATCAATACTACTGGAGTGCCGACTGGGTAATACTTAGGAAGCCGAATCATCATTTGATCCATACATACTCGTCCGGCAATATCACAAAATTGACCGTCAACTAATACCTTATAACCAGTCATACACCGGGGATAACCGTCAGCATAACCAATCGGCAAAGTGGCTAGCCATTCATCTTGCTCCGCTGTATAAGTAGCACCATAGCTGACAGATCTTCCTGCCTTTAACTGCTTAACAAAAGAAATTGATGAAACTAATGAACTAACGGGCTGTAAATCAAGCGTTAATTTCAAGTCACGTCCAGATGGGTTTTGTCCGTACATTGAAATCCCCATTCTAACTGTATTAGCCGTGATTTTTTCCTGATGCCATAAACCAGTCGCTGAATTTGCCATATGAACATATGGTGGCAGTTCGTCAAGACTGGCAACAAATTGATGCCACCGTTGAACCTGTTGATTAAAGTAATTTTCATCAGGACTATCAGCAGTTGCAAAATGCGTGAACATCCCTTCAAATTCAAATTCAGGACTATCAAGCAACTTAACAGCTTGCTTAAATGTAGCGACCTCTGTAAAACCAATCCGGCCCATTCCTGAATCAATTCCCAGATGAACTTTTAATGGTTTCTTAGGCTTGGCAACTTGTGCTAGTTGATGATATTGTTCAAGCCAATCTAAGGAGCCGACTGTTAAAGAAACTCCGGCTTGAGCAGCAATCAACGCATCTTCAACTGGCGTAATTCCAAGGACAAGTGTCATGGCTTCAATACCGTTATCCCGCAATTCCAATGCTTCGTCTAAAATTGCTACGCATAAACCCCTTGCACCACTGGTCATTGCTGTTTGGGCAACTGGAATCAATCCATTGCCATAAGCATTTGCTTTTACAACAGCAAGGATTCTACTATTTTCGGGCAAAACTTTTTTCTGTTCTTGAATATTATGACGTAATGCATCTAAGTCCACTATTAATGATGTATCTCGCAAACGACCATTAACCATTTATTTATTCTCACTTTCTAAAATTACTTCTGTCATTACTAACGCGGCAGTATGACTCACTGAAGCATGAGCATTACCATTATACGGCGATTTAATCACAATTGGCGCACCATATTGGTTATCAATGATTTCAATATCATGAAAGCCTAGTTTAGCACCAATTCCCGTTCCATATGCTTTAGCAAAAGATTCTTTTAGTGACCACCGACCAGCAAGATATTCTACTGATCGTTGGCCGCTAAATTGACTATATTGTTCTAGTTCAGTCGGTGTCAATACATGCTGGATGAATTGAGAATGCGCTGTCGCAGCTTTCTTAACTCGTTCAATCTCGGTTATATCGATTCCAATCCCCTTAATCATCGAGCGTTCGTCTCCTTAATTATCACTATTATCTACCGCTTAATCTTATCGAAAATAAGCACTTCTTGCAATTATTGTTACATTAGTCCATCATTGTCATGTCATATAAAATTATAAATAAAGTTTATATTTTTCTAGTTACAATTAGCTCAGAAAAAGTTATAATTTTAAGGCAATAAGCATTCTTATTTTTGAATATTTCATTAATTTTTTCTTAAAGACTTTACAGTAAGGTGAAAGTAACTCACCCTATTAGCCGAGATACATAATTAATGGTATTCTTGATATGAATGTCAATTACAAATTTATAAAGATGAGAGAAGGAGAACTATGGCTCAGATTATTCAACGCCATCCTGCATTACAATTCATCTTAAAAACATTATTTTACTTTGTAGTGCTTCTTTTATTAATCTACCTTTATGGTTATTATGGAGCAGGCCAAGAGCCATTTATCTACAACGAATTCTAATGCGGAGGAAATAGATAATATATGAGTAAGAATATTATTACCGTCTTTGAGCAAATTGCCAAGGACAACTCAACGCGGATCGCATATGATGAAATGGGCAAAACGACCACTTATGCGGACTTAAGCTCAGCAATTGATACTTTAGCGGCATGGCTTAGTACTCAATCTTTGCCTGATCGTAGTCCGATTCTCGTATATGGTGATCATCAAGTTGAAATGATTATTAGCTTTTTAGCAGCTCTAAAAGCTGGACATACTTATATTCCAGTGTCCAACGATTCAGCAATTCCACGGATGCAATCAATTCTGGATACTGCTAAACCGGCGATGATTATTGCTGTTAATGATTTTCCAAGCAATGATCTCCAGTTTGATGCCCCGATTGTCGATCATCAACAGCTTGAAAAAATTTTAGCAACACCGCAAACTTTTGATACTTCAGCAATGATTAATGGTGACGAACTAGCTTATGTCCTCTTTACGTCTGGAACTACCGGTTCACCAAAAGGGGTTGAAGTTAGTCATGATAACTTTATGACCTTTGTTGACTGGATGCTAAGTGATGAATTTAAAATCAAAGAACATGCTAATTTCTTAGGGCAGCCACCATATTCATTTGATCTTTCAAACATGTACTGGTTACCAGCACTACTTAATGGTGGGACAATCAAGGCGCTTCCTCACGAAGTTGTTGAAAATTTTGGTCAGATGTTCACTGCTCTACCAAACCTTGATCTTGAGGTATTTGTAGGGACACCATCGTTTGCTGATATGTTAATGCTTAGCCCAGCATTTAACCAACAAAAAATGCCAAGCTTAAAGACCTTTCTCTTCTGTGGTGAAGAGTTAACAGTAAAGACTGCCAAAGGATTACACCAACGATTCCCAGATGCTAAAATCTTCAACACTTATGGCCCAACTGAAACAACAGTTGCCGTATCAGGAATCGAGATTACGCCTGAAATCATTGAAAATAATGACCGCTTACCAGTTGGCTATGCAAAGCCTGGAGTTAAATTATCCATTTGGAATGGCGATCAAGAAATCACTACTCCCGGTGAACAAGGTGAAATTGTAATCAGTGGTAATAGTGTGGCACGTGGCTATATGAATAATCCAGAAAAAACAGCCAAGTCATTCTTTAAGATTGATGGTGTGCCTGCTTACCGAACTGGGGATGCGGGTACCCTTGACAGCGATGGCTTACTTCATCACAAAGGCCGCATGGATTTCCAAATTAAATTACATGGTTACCGGATTGAACTTGATGAAGTTCGTGCCAGTCTTGAAAAGAGTCCTCTAATCAAACAAGCAGTTGCGGTTCCAAAATATAATAAAGACGGCAAAGTTACGCACCTGATCGCTTATGTTATTCCAAACGAATCTACTGAAGATACGGCTGGATTAACAAAACAAATTCGTGAAAGCTTGGACGGCTTAATCATGCCATACATGATGCCTACCCAATTCGTTTACCGTGAATCATTCCCAATGTCTGCAAATGGCAAGATTGCAGTTAAACAAATGATTGCTGAGGCTAACAAGTAATGATTGATTGGATTTCAAACCTTCCTAATTTCAGTGCTTATGGAACCCCGGTATACTTCTTCTACTTACTTCTTGCTATTTTGCCGTTGGGAATCGGCCTTTACTTTGGGAAGAGGTTTAGCTGGTATGAAGCATTAATTAGTTTCATTTTTATCTTCTTAATGTTCGATGGTTCAAGCTGGCAACAAGGAATTTCATTAATTGCTTATGTTATTTACCAGACAATTATTGTGATGGCTTATCATCGCTACCGGCAAAATAATAATTCGAGTGGTGTTTTTTACTTCACTGCCGCCTTATCAATTTTGCCGATTGTAATTGTTAAGCTCTCACCGGCAATGGTTGGTCATAACTCCCTCCTTGGTTTCTTAGGAATTAGTTATTTAACTTTCCGGGCAGTCGGAACAGTAATTGAAACGCGTGATGGAATGATCAAAGAGATTTCCCCATGGAAGTTCATTCGTTTCATTCTGTTCATGCCAACCATTACTTCTGGACCAATTGATCGTTACCGACGTTTTGAAAAAGATTATAAAAAGGTTCCGACCCGCGAGGAATATTTGAATCTTGTTAATACGGGAATTTTCTACTTATTCCTTGGGTTCTTGTACAAGTTTGTCATCGGTTATTTCTTTGGTCAGCGTTTTTACCCCTTCTTTGAAAAAGCGGCCTTGGCTGATCCATCATTCCCTTCTTGGAACTTAGTCGGTGTCATGTACACTTACGGACTTTACTTATTCTTTGACTTTGCCGGTTATTCATTGTTTGCAGTTGCTATTAGTTACTTTATGGGTGTGCGTACCCCGATGAACTTTAAGCAGCCTTTCAAATCGAAAAACCTTAAAGAGTTCTGGAATCGTTGGCACATTAGCCTTTCTTTCTGGTTCCGTGATTATATTTTTATGCGGTTCGTCTTTCTTGCTACCAAAAAACGATGGTTTAAGAATCGAAATGCCTTGTCATCAACCGCATATATGCTTAATATGTTACTAATGGGCTTTTGGCATGGAATTACCTGGTACTATATTCTCTATGGTTTTCTCCAAGGTCTAGGCCTAGTAGTTAATGACTGGTGGCTGCGTTTCAAGCGCAAAAACTTAAAACAGCTACCACATAATAAGTTCACTACTGGAGTTGCTATTTTTGTCACATTTAACTTTGTAATGTTTACTTTCTTGATCTTCAGTGGGTTCTTAGATACTTATCTATTCAAATAATTTTAGGAGGATTTTAATTATGCAAGAACAAATTATTAATATTTTAGCTGATGCAACTGGTCGGGATACTGCAGACTTTAGTGATGCAAGTCAAAACCTTTTTGAAAGTGGTCTTTTAGACTCAATGGCAACTGTTAGTCTTCTTCTCGGTTTACAAGATGCTTTTGGCGTTCAAGTACCAGTTTCAGAATTTGACCGTAACCAATGGGACACTATTGAAAAGATTGAAGAACGGGTAAAGGAGCTCCAAAATGCATAATGGCAAAAAGCTGTGGTCAATCTTTGGCCCGCTGATTGTCGCTTGTCTATTAGTAGTTCTTTTGTTTTCACTGCCGATTAGTAAAAAGCACTCAGCGGCGATTGAACATGAAGCTGCAGTATCACTAAGCCCCGTTGTTTTTAAGAACCAATCAATTAAGCAACAAGCGCTCAGTGATAAGCACACCCACTATGTTCCATTCTTTGGTTCTAGTGAATTACGGCGAATGGATCGCTTCCATCCTTCTGTAATGGCTGCTCGTTATCATAACTATACTCCTTTCCTCTTTGGTTCACGGGGTACCCAATCTCTTCCGCAATTCTTTAACATTAATTCAATGGAAACGCAGATGAGAAATAATAAGGCAGTCTATATCATTTCACCACAATGGTTTACCAAGCAGGGTGTTCAACCACCAGCTTTCAAGTACTATAATGGTGAACTCGCTAACCTTAACTGGCTTCAACACGCTAATCCCAAATCACCATATGATCGTTACATTGCAACGCGATTAATTGCAATGCTTGGCAAAGATGGGACTGTTTCTTCGTATGCTAAAAAAATCGCTGAAGGAAAATCCCTGAGCAGTTTCGACATGGGAGTTATCCGCTTCCGACTTAACATGCTTGTTCATGAAGATGCCATCTTCTCAGGTTTTCAATTAAATAATAACTATGGCAAGCATATCCTCCCAAATGTTAAGAAGCTTCCTCAGCATTACAACTATAATGAACTTTATGATGATGCAATGAATGAAGCCGCACGTGATACTAATAACAACCGTTTCGGTATCAAAAACAGCTTCTATACCCAGCGTGTGAAGAAAAACTTAGCGAAAACAAAGGGATCACAACGGAATTTCAATTATACTAAGTCACCAGAATATGGCGATTTGGAAGTAGTTTTGAATCAGTTTAAGAATACCAATTCAAACGTCCTCTTTATCATCCCACCGGTTAATTCAAAGTGGGAAAAGTACACGGGAATGGACATGAATATGTATTACCAATCTGTTGAAAAAATTAAATTCCAGCTTCGCCAACAAGGGTTCAATCACATTTTGGATCTTTCTCATGATGGTGATAAGCCTGGATTTATGGAAGATACTATCCATATCGGTTGGGCTGGTTGGGTAAAAGTTGATAAAGCTACTAATAGTTTTATTTCTAACAAGCAACCGCAACCACATTATCAAATCAATAGTAAGTTCCTTTCACCAGAATGGACTAACTTAACCCCAACTCCTGGTAATTTACAGAAATTCCAAGAAAAATTACATTAACAAAAAGCGAGACTTGAAGAATTTTCTTCGGGCCTCGCTTTTATTAAACTACTAATTGATCAACAACATCTTGTAATAAACTCATTCCTGCCAAACTATTGCCATGTTGATCAAGAGCTGGACTAAAAATACCAATACCACATTTTTGCGGGGCACAAGCCAATAAGCCGCCGCCAGTACCACTTTTAATAGGGAGTTCAATTTTAATTGTGTATTCTTTTGATTCTTCAAACGAACCAACTGTTGTTAGCAATTTCTTTACCAACTCGTTATCTTCATGGCTAATAAGACGCTCATTATCCCAAGGTTTAATTCCATCATTTGCCAAGACTGCTCCTAGGTTAGCAAGACTCTGTGATGTCACCATCATTGAGCTTTGCATAAAATAAGTTATCAATGTTTGATCAACAGTCTCTAAAATATCCTTATCTTTCATATAGTAAGCCAGTGCATGAATATCTTTATCATTCATAATTGCTGACCGAAATAAACGCTCATTCAAGCTAATGCATGGGTCATTGCAGATCTCACGGCAGAAACCGAGAAGGGCATTAAAACTATTCTGCCCCATCAACTGGTCAATTAAGGCTGTCGTTAACAAAGCGGAGGAATTATTAAGGTAATTTACCCGGTGGACCTGCTCGGTTAACTCGTCATCCAATAGTACCGAACTTAGGCTATAATCTGCCGAACCATTTTCTAGTTCTGCTAAGACGCGCTTATGTCCTAATCTCTTGATCGTTAATATTAAAGTTATGACCTTCGCAATACTCTCGATCGCAAATCTCGTTCCTGCCATTCCAGCGGTCCCAATTTCGTCCTCGTCAACGTCATAAATGGCAATGCCCAGTTGTTGCGGATCAACAATTCCTAATATCGGAATATAGTTTGCAACCTTACCATGAGCTGTTTCAGCAAAGTTTTTATCAATCAATTGCTCTAATTTTTGCATCGTCAAAACCTCTCTCACACAAGGCATAAATAACCCTGCAGCTCCTCAAGTACCAAACAAGAAAAATTAGCCCCCCTTTACACTTAATTTGCATGATGAAATAATAGCCTAATATCTACATGAGCTCATCTTCTCAGATACTAATCATCGTAATAGTCGCAACAAATATATTATAAATAAATAAAATAATTAGAATAAATATTTTTATAAAAAAGATAACGAAACAACCTAAGATTAGTTCAGGACAAAAATAATTATTGTCCTGGACTTTTTTG
>ENA-ORNT01000543-ORNT01000543.1-human-gut-metagenome-genome-assembly--contig:-NODE-543-length-27465-cov-33.826997_pt1 | contig 27465 bp, 14 predicted proteins | sample MGYA00242120_ERZ509032 | MGnify/ENA primary metagenome ERZ509032 (study PRJEB26280, sample SAMEA2338729) | human gut metagenome | biome: human gut; feature: human-associated habitat; material: faeces...
AATATCAATTACTGAATTATCTTTTTCTGATAACATTGCCTTTATAGTTATGTTTGATAGCACAGTTTCCATGCATAGTCTCCTCAGCGCGGGATACGTACAGGAAGTTAAGGAGAGTGCATCATAATGGGCAATGCACCCTCCTTGTCATCAGGAAGGTATCATTTGAACTTCCATTCGTCGAATGTGATATTGTTTCCTTTCAGGACAAAACAGAGGTCCATTGTGCCTGTCATATTCTTTTGAAGTTGGGATTCTATGAGTTTCATTTGCGGGGTACCGACTTTGATTGAAGCTATGACTTCTCCATCCGGTCTATCCCGGCGAACTTCTATGATTCCGTTTCCGGATGCCTTAATTTCCAGACTGGAAGGTACTTTGTTGAATTCCACACCTCTGACAGCAATGATGCCAGTCTTGTTGGGAACGGTAACGGCATACATGTCCCCGATACTTTTTCCATTTGTGAACTTGACGCCTTGTGTGGCTGCTGTGGTTTCAGCCTGCTGGATGATGAACGGATTCATAGGCTGTATCTGTTTTACGCCTTTCAGAGTCTGATTACCCATGTGGATATTCACAGTATTCTCGTCAACTTGTATTTCATCGACACAAACATTACGAAAACCAGCTGTTGTATTGAAACTATGTTGCAAACTCATTGTGTGATAGAATACATACCATTTCCCGCGGAATTTGTGTAGATGTGTATGATTGTTGCTGTAGTCAAATCCATAATCTCCAGGGTTTTTCATATAGTTGTGCTGGTATTTCCAACTTTTGGTTACCAGCGGAGTTTTGCTAGTCATGTAACTCATGCAACAGGTGGTTGGTTTCTCTGTCGGGAGAGGCCAGTCGCTAAAATCTTGCCAATCTATGTTATAAGTATAAACGTATGTGCCGTTGATGTAGTTTAATTCGTTAGCTTCGAAATGATGGGGAGCCATGATGGGCTTTATCGGGCCATCCACACTAATCATGTCTTTTCCCAAACGCATAATGCGAGCACATCCTCCGCCTACTGTCAGCCAACCTTTTCCTTTGTCATCGATGACTACACCCGGATCGAAAGCGGCTTTGCATTCTCCTGCTATGCCGGGAGTGTTTGTGTCTACCAAACTATGATTCAGCGGGCTTGACCACGGTCCTATGGGGGATGTGGATGTCAGCACTGCGGTTCCACCCCCGCTATTGGAGAAATAGAGGTAGAAGTGAGTCTTGCCGTCCGCTTCCTCACGTTTTGCGATCGACGGTGCCCATGATGTTTGTATCCATGGGGCGATGCTGTCTGTTTTAATAATTCCGTGATAGGTCCAGTTTGTCATGTCATCGGAAGACATCATCACCAGAGATTTGATGTATTCGTAGGAGTTTTTTCCGTAACCGCCTATTGAATCATATTGTTGCTGATCGTTTGTTGCGTACACATAAATTCTGCCATTATATTCTACTGCAGTTGGATCCGCTGTAAACATAAAATCCAGCAGGGGATTTCCATCTCCTGTGGTGAGTTTAGGGGAAACGTCCGGCATGGTTACATAAGGCACGGAATCCTTTTGCAGGGACGGATTTTCTCCGGCCCGCGCATTTTGCTGGTGAGATATCATACATGCAGCAATGGCCATTGATAAAACGGGGGTCTGGATATTTTTCTTTTTCATTCGTATATGATTAAATTGTTTATTCGTTGCAAAATTACAAGAATAATCCGACATAGGCTTTGCGCCATATATCAAATACTTTATCAAACGTATCAAAATGCACTGGGAGGGCAGGTTTGTTACCTGCCCTCCCAGTACTGAATGATTACAAGCGTAGGGCTTGATGCCTACAAGTGACGTAAGTAATAGTGAGAAGAATGCCTTCCGCATATCTTTTGGCGGTCGCCAAAAGATATGCGATTCTAGGACTTGCAATCATTAGGAACAGGAGTTAAAGGCATTAGCTTCTGGAACAACAATCATCAACTCCTAGGGCTACAAGCAACAGATACTAGATTAAGAATTTTCACAACCCATAACATTGGGTATAAACTAAAGTTACATGGCACCCTATTAACAAGGCAAAAATAGCTCAAAAATGTCCCTAATCCAAAAAATCAGTACGAATTTTCGGATTATAATCCAAAAAAACAGTATTATTTTTTGGATTAGCGAATATTTTCATTACCTTTGCAGAAGATTAGCTGCACTCGGCAATTTGAAAGCGAGCTTTCATTGCGCTCATTTGCATAATCTTTGCAAAAGATTTAAACATAAGAATAAAATGATAAGAAGGAAACTACAAGAAACGATAGAGGCCAGAATGTTTGGTGGTAAAGCTATTATTATAATAGGTGCCAGACAAGTAGGAAAAAGTACGCTTTTCAAAATGATACTTGAAAAACGTACGGAACCTATATTGCAATTAAACTGTGATGAGCCAGAAGTAAAAGAAATGCTATCCCAGGTGAATAGCCAAGAACTAAAATTGCTCATTGGCAAACACAAGATTGTCATGATAGACGAGGCACAAAGAGTAGAAAACGTAGGGCTAACCCTAAAATTGATTACCGACAACTTCCCTGAAGTACAATTACTGGTAACAGGCTCTTCCTCATTTGAATTACAAAACAAGCTCAATGAGCCACTGACCGGCAGAAAGTTTGAGTATCATCTCTTTCCATTGTCCACTGGTGAATTACTCGAATCTCAAGGCTTACTTACAGTAAAACAAACACTAGAGAATCGCCTCATCTATGGCTCATACCCAGATGTCATCAATCATACAAAAGATGCAAAAGACATCTTGTACAATCTGTCCAATAGTTATCTCTATAAGGACTTGCTCACCTTAGAGAGTATACGCCGACCTGCATTGCTTAGCAAGCTACTCACTGCTTTAGCACTGCAAGTTACTAGCGAAGTTTCATACAATGAGCTGGCACAGACAGTAGGTACGGACAGCAAAACCGTGGAAAAATATGTAGACTTGCTAGAAAAATGCTATATCATCTTCAAGCTAAATGGTTTTAGCAGAAACCTGCGCACAGAACTGAAACGAGCCAAGAAGTTTTACTTTTACGACAATGGTATCCGAAATGCCATATTGCAAAACTTTGCGCCTTTGGCCCTTCGACAAGATGTTGGTGCCTTGTGGGAGAACTTCGTTATCAGCGAAAGAATAAAAGCTAACCAGTATGAAGGAAGATATGTAAACAGCTATTTCTGGCGAACCAACCAACAGCAAGAGATAGACTACATCGAGGAAAGCGACGGACAGTTTACTCTCTTCGAAATGAAATGGAATCCAAAGAGAGCAAATACTCAGTTTCCTGCTTCCTTCCTAAACACATACGATGTGAAGGATAAAACGATCATCACTCCCGAGAATTGGCTAGAGCACCTATAAGAAACAAAAAAGTCCTTTCACCTTTCATCTATCTGAAATGCAAGAAGATAGATGAAAGGTGAAAGGACATCTAAACAACAAAACTATTTTTATTTTATCACAAAACCTAACTACTTCATCACAATTTTTCTACCCTTGTGAATAAAGATTCCGCTTGTAGGATGGCTGACACGTACGCCCTGAAGCGTATAGTAAGCATCATCCTGCTGGGAAGGCTGGGCTACTACCGATGGCTGAGTGATGCCAGTAGACTGGTAAGCATCATTGGCAAGATAATAGCTTGGACCATTCCAGTTGGTGCTCCAGCCCTGAATATTGCGGGCTGAGAAATCGGCGTTGGCTATCAGATTCTCTGATGTTCCTTCCTTCACCAACACCATGTCGTCAATATCGAGTGTACCACCGTATTTGCCAAATACAAACTGGAAGGTATCCAAGGTGAAGTTGGCTGTGAAATTCCAGGTCAGCGTCTTCCAGTCGCCAGCCTCTACATGATAGGCTGCCAGATACTGCACATCATCGCTTCCACCCCACTGGTTCTTGTGGTCGCTTGCATTCCAGATAGGCCAGAATCCCAGCTCAGCGCAATCTGCAGAAGTTCTCACCTTCATGGTCAGCGTATACTTGGCACCCTTCTCCAAAGCCTTTGGCAAGGTGTAGATAGCCTGACGGTCCCAGAGGTTCTCGCCCACAGTACTCTCGTAACGGATGAAATAGTTGCGGTTTTCCACAGGCACCACACCCAGAAGTTCGAGCATCACATCGGCATAACGCTTACCAAACATACGATAGCCCTCTGCAGTAAAATGGAGTTTATCGCTCTGCAGCGGACAACCCTTAGAAGAAACCACATGAGCTGTAGGAATCGTAGCTGTAATATTGTCAATGATGACATTATGCCCCCAGCAGGCTGCGCCCTGGTCTTTCTGTCCCAACTCGCCCACGAGCAATGGCACATTCTTGGCATCAAGTCCCAGGTCGGCAAGAATATCCTCATAAATCTTCTTTACCTTAGAAGGCCAGGTAGGATCGCAGTTGTTGGTTTCGCCCTGATGCAGCAGGATGCCCTTGATAACGCCACTCTTCTGTGCTATCTTAGCCAACTCGATAAGACGGCCGTAAGGATTACCACCATACTCCTTGGCATAATTGCGGAGCCAGTCGGGTGTATTGGCATCATTGAGATAAGACTGATACTTATCCTTATCGAAAAGATCGATGCTAGCACCGCCTACAGCTACGGTGATGGTTCCCACCTTCACCTCGTCAGACAGATTATCAACCATCTTTCTGCCAAAGTAATCCACTACCGACAGACGGGTATAAGGACGAGCCTGAGGCGGAACGGCGGTATGCCATTTGCCCATCGTCCATCCAGCCTGCGCATTGTCCAGGGTATACATCGCCAAGAAACGAGGGTTTACGCCCGTCTTGTCCTGCTCCTCGATGGCGGCATTGCCCTCCATGTTCGACTGTCCGAAACAGAGATAAATCTGAAAATTAGGATCTGGAACAGAATGCTGGTTCAACTGATGATGCTTGAAGAAGTTCCACAGTTCCAGGGTAGAATTTACCCCGTTAGGATCATTAGAATGCCAATGTCCCTTACCGTCGATGGAGATAAGGTTCACTTCTACATCATCGTTCACATTACTATATATAGTACGGGTAGCACTGGCAGTTTTTCTGCTGGAAGGATAAGGGCGGATTACCTGCGGGTTGCTTGCATCACATCCCTCGTAGGCAGCCCACTTCTTTACATATTCCTCAATGCTAGGATAACCGCCAGCCATGTGATAAGGATCGCCCGTATATTTGAACACATCATCACCGGTTCCGTGAATATGCATGATAGGCACCTTGCGGTTAGCTTTAGGCTGCTTACCGATATCCACACCACTAACCGGTCCGAAAGCGGCAATCTTATCACCCAAGGTTTCCAGGCAGTGATAGCCCAGCCAACTGCCCATGGAGAAGCCCGAGAGATAGATACGGTTCTTATCCACATTGTGCTTCAGCTCCATATCCTTCATGATAGCCTCCACAAACTTCACATCACCCATACCGCCGGTATCCCACATTCTGTTATTACCCAACGGATAGGTAACGATAAAACCTTCGGTATCAGCCAGCGCACTCCATTGCGTCTGCTTCTGCTGATACTCAGGGTCCTGATTCATACCATGAAGAGAGATTACCAAGGCTGGTGATTTCTCTACATTCTTTGGTACATAAGTGAGGGTCTTACGAGTAGAAGTCCCCACTTTCACCTCTTCCCAAGTCTGTGCCGCCATCTGGAGGCACAGAACCATGAGGAGAGATGCGAGCATTGTAAAACGTTTCATCTGTTACTTGATAACCATCTTTTTACCATTCTTGATAACGACACCCTTGTAACCTTTGCCTACCTGCTGACCTGCAAGGTTGAATGCCTTGCCATCCTGCAGCTTGACGCTCTCGATGTTAGAGATACCTGTGGTTGTAGTAACCAACCAAGCACCGAGTACAGATACCTGGGCAGGATTTTTGTCTGGGTCGGTATATTGTATACCCATAGTCTTGATGACAGCACCTTCCTTGGTGGTGAAGGTAATCTCATCGCTGCCGTTGAATGAAGGCCACTCAGAACTATTATCCTCGTAATCTACACACATCTGAACATTTGGGGTTGGCTCTGCCAATTTCACTTTCACGGTAACATTGCTCTTGCCAGCCAAACCATTGATAGCGAGCTGCTGCCATTGTGAATTGTAAGAAACTACACCCTTATAAGCTACTGAGTTATCAGTACCAGCCCAACCGGTAAAGGAGGCATTAATTTTCTTTTCAGTACCGTCAGCGGCAACCAAAATCATCTTCTTAACTTTCAGGTTCACTTCCTCAGCATCGGTATGCTGCACGCTTACACCTACGATGTAAGGATGTTCCTGGTCGAAAGAAAGCTCAAACTTCTTGGTAGCTCCATCGCCCACAGCTCTTCCGTAGGCAGGAGTTGGATCGCCTTCAGCATCAGCAGAAGCCTTCCAAGTATAGTTTACCTGGCAGTTGGCAGGAAGCGGCTCTTCGAACTCGAGGATATACTTAGGATAATCTGCAGAATTGACATTGCAGGCAAACTCTGCTGCACCCCACTGCTTGGAGATAGTGAAGTCATAAACATCAGCATCGTAGGCAAAACCTGCATTCCAACCACCACCCAAAACAAGAGGAGTCTCTGTCTGAGCATTCACACTTACAGCCATGAAAGCTGCTACAATCAAAGTAAATAACTTTTTCATAAGCTTTACAATTTGTTATTAAGTTAATAAATTCAGTTATAAGATTGAGTTGTTTCTCTAATCTGTTGGCAAAAGTAACAGAAAAGGCAGAAAAAGACTTTGCGTGGTATAACAAATACTTTGTGAGAAGTACCAAATAGGTTTGATAGCCAACATTATAACGAAAATGATACACCATCAAACCTATTTGAAGAGGAAATCACAACAAAGGAGTCATATAAATCGGTAAGAGGAGCGTTTGTCCATCTTTCTTCAAATCCTTTGTATACATGAGATATCTCTTATCTATTCGATCAGAATATTTAGCACAAAACTCGTCTAGTGACTTATGAGTATTATATCCTGAGGATTTCACCTCTATCGGATAAATTTTCTTTCCTCTTGAAAGAAGGAAATCCACTTCATAACTTTTATGGCTAGTGGCATGAGGGAAAGTATAATAATAAAGTTTATTGCCAGAAGCTACTAACATCTGCGCTACAAGATTCTCATATACATATCCCATATCACTACTCAGCTTATCACTCAAAAGCTTTTCATAAATAATATTTTCAGTATGATCTTTGTCCCAAAAGGCGAGAGTCACAAAAAGCCCCGTATCTGCCGTAAACATTTTATAGAAATTACCATCACTATGAAGAGCCAGACCTACATTCGGATCATTGGCATGATAGGCAAAATTTACAACCATACTATCCTTCATTTCCTCCAATATACCCATTATGTTCTTACGTTCAGAATCATCCAACACACTAGCTACTTGGTATCTAGATGCATTATTATTCAGCTGAGCAGGTATATTAGCAAAAAGTTTAGCTGCTCGTCCACTATTGTCGATCTTTCTAAAATCATCCAAATAGAGTTCCAAAATTTCCCTTTTCACAGCATCCGTCTTACTAAGATTATTCGTCTCAAGATATTCTTTTACAGCTTGTGGCATTCCACCAACAAGCATATAAAGGCGAAGCCGACGCATAGTTTCTCGATGAGCAGCTTCCAAAGGGATCCGTGAATCAAAAAATTGTTTGAGCAAGGGCATCGTAACTTTATCCCCTAAAGCCCAGCAAAATTCCTCAAAGTCCATTGGATACATTTCCAAACGCGTCTCTTCACTTGGGATGATAATATTAGCTACATTCTTTTTTATACTAATTAGAGAACCCGTCTCTATATAATCGTATCTACCATCAGCCACTAGATGTTTAATAGCTTGGCGAGCCTTAGGACAAAGTTGCACTTCATCAAAAATAATCACAGACTTTCGCTTCTCCAAGACCACCTGATAAATAGACTGAAGGCGAAGAAAGATAAAATCTAAATTCATTAAATCTTCAAAAAGATCTGTAACAGCCTTTGAAGCCATAGAGAAATCAATCAATATATAGCTTTTGTACTCTCGCTCAGCAAAAGTACGCACTATAGTAGATTTTCCTATGCGTCTTGCTCCCTTGATAAGAAGCGCAGACTTCCCCTGACGCTCTTGCTTCCAAGCAAGCATCTTATCATATATTTTTCTTTCAAACACAATATTTGCCATAACATTTTGATTTTGAGTGCAAAGATACAAAATATTCCAGATTCCCCAAATGTTTTTGCCCAAAATGTTCCAGATTCCCCAAATGTTTTTGCCCAAAATGTTCCAGATTCCCCAAATGTTTGGTCAAAACAGAGGAAAAATATACAGAGCCTAATACATCACATCCTTCTCTGGGAAGCTATGGGATAGCGGACCATAGAGGGGATGGGCATCCAAAAGCTTGACACTGCGGGTGAGAGGAAGCACATCCTCCGCCCACTGGCGATAGAAGGTGGCATCATGCAAGATGTAGAGATACTTGCGCGCCAACTGCTCATGGCCACTCACCAGTTCGGTCTCGGCAAGACGCTTCAGCATTCTGCCGCTCTGGTTACCATTGGCAATGAGCTGCTTAAACTCGAAGGCATATCGGCGAGAAGCATTCACCAAGCCCAGATGGAAGAAGAGGTCACTCTTCATGCAGATATTGATGGGGTGATCCAGCTTGCCATACGAAGCCATAAACTGGCGCATCCCCTCATCACTCAATGCCCCCGTCTTCCATTGCGCCAACTTCACAGCCGCCTCGCTCGCCGTAGCCATCGGAGCCTTCTTAGCAGCCTTGTCCAAGATGGCATGCCAATCCTGTCGGCGCACCAACATACTATACTCCATCTGCTCATATACATCAGAGGTATACCACTCATGAGGGAAGAACGCCGTAGGATCGCGCAAATAATCAATGCCACGAAACACACGAGCCTTGGGATAAGGCAGCATTCTGGCACTATCCAACTGCACAAACAAGCCTACCACCAGCACAGCCACCAAGCCCATCGCCCAGTTCTGCTTATCCTTCTGCCTGCACAAGGCATAAGCCACCAAGCACATTGCTGCCCATATCGCCATCGGTCCCACTAGCCAATAGCCCAAAGTGAGCAATAGCAGCAGATAAATAATGGCAGGTCTCCAAGCCGAGAAGATGTTACTAGGCATCAGCAGCAACATAGCCTCAGTAAGCAGCAAAGCCATAGGCACAGTAGTCATCACATCCTTATCGCCCATGATCGCCCACATTACAATAGGCGGCAGAAACGACAGGAGATAACATCTCATACCGTCCTTACAGCCCATCCTTCTCATCAAGAGCCAGGTGATCCGTTGCAAGCCGCCCATGAGTAGCACCAGGAGCAAGGCGCCCAGCGGCAGATTGTTATAGCACTGCACCAGCATCTCAGCCAGATAGCGAGCCACACCACCTGGTTCTGCCAGTCTATCCATCAGATAATCCCCATTCCATAAGAAGAGCTGCATCTGCTCATGATAAGCCAATGCGCAGGGATAGGCATATCGCCAGAAGATGTACAGGGCAGCCATGAAGCCAGCCGCCACCATCCATCGGCTTCTATCATTTTTCTTCGTATCTTTCATTTTCCTTATACCTTATTATATATAGCATTACTTAGCCACCCGCCATTCCATACGTTTAGGGTTGTTGATATGCCCAGGCATATCCTCTATCTCCACCTTGCGCAGCGTGAAGTCGGGCGTATTATATGAATACATGCGGCGCAGATTGTCCTCCCTAGGTCGGCGTTGCGGCAGGAGGAAAGGCTTGGAAGAATGGCCCTGCCTGTCCACGCTAGCCAGATAGATGCGAGTATACAGACCGTCCTCTCGCCTACTGGTAAAGAGATACCATCCGCCACTCTTGCTCCAGTTGTGGAAACTGTCAGAGTCATCACTGTTGGCAGCGTCCAGGGCATGAGCCTTGCCAGTCTTCAAGTCTAGCAGCCATAGGTCAGCCTCCGGATGCCAGATAGAGAAGTAGCCATAATCCAGCGTGGTAAACATCAGATATCTGCCATCGTATGACGGACGAGGCCAAGTGATGCTCTTGCCCAAAGCCACTGCACTGATGAGCGTATCCACCTTTTCGCCCAGCTTGCCCGTCTTGGCATCGAAGCCCACACGGCAGAGGCTATATCGGCTCTCACGGAAATGCAGCTTCGGATCTTTGAAAGGCGCAGTGATATAATAGAGCCACTTACCGTCTGGCGAAAACACAGGGCAGTTCTCCAGATTCTCCTTGGTGGCAAAGCGAGCATCCACCATCGCCTCATGCGTCTCGGGATTGTAGATGAAGATGTCAGAGCTCATATCGAAATACTCGATGCGCTTCTTAGCCTGAGAATGAAAATACTGCTGCGTATCATTGGTGCTGAAGGCGATAAACTTGCCCGATGGATGCCAACAAGGGAACACCATCGGACCGCCCACCTCCAGATTCTTCGACTTCATCCAGTCGTCCTTGCCCTGATGGCGAATCAAGGTAGCACCCTTCTCGCCACGGATATGCAGCGTAAACTCATCGGGATTGGTGGCATTGGCGGTATGACAATTCACACAACTGCCAGGCACCTCGGTGGTGCGATAGATGGCAAACTCATCAAAGTTGGAGAGGCAACGCTGGAAGAGTCCCTGCATGCCATAGAGCTCATAGCCAGGAGCCACCATGCGATAAGTTACGCCCCACTCCTTCATCCTCTGCTTATCCACGAAGATGTCAAAAGGCTTGAATTGTCTCCACTGTCCGTCCTTCTTGGCGACAACAGTAAGGGTCAGTTTTCCGCCCCGATTATCACGTAGCAGTTGATGCCATTGTTCGATGTCAAACTCCGCATCCTCTCCCGAAGTCTCCATCGCTCCCTTCCTGGATCCCTTTATCTGTACCGACATAGCCGTATATCCCTCATCTTCCATGCAGAAGTTGAGCGGAGCGATATTGGCAGGCACGGTAACGCCCACGTAGTCGGGATAGATGGCAGGCAACTGGCTCACCATCGTTATGTCATGTGGCTTTTGCGAGCAGCCCACCAGCAGCAGGCAGCCCATCAGCAAATAATATATCTTTTTCATGGGTACAAAGATACTACTTTTTTCAGAAACACCCTTTGCGTCATGTAACAAATACTTTATCAGGAATGCAAATGTGCAACCAAATGAAATACTTTGGCAGTTGTTCTAAAACAAACGTTCCCCTCTATGCAGCCAGAGCCTATGTGAAAGATTTTGGCACGAAAACGCACTTTTTCTCGAAAAAAAGTGAGAAAAAGTGCGTTTTCGTGCCATTTTAAGTAAAAAGGTCGGTCGTGTCTTCTCGACACAACCGACCTATCACGACTAACATCATTTCGGTTAATCTTTGTATGATAAACCTAAAACTAATGTCTTTTAGAGTATTTACTTGGCTTCCTTCCAATATTCTGGAGCACCAAGACCTACAGCGAAACCTGCATAGGTATGCTTGCGAAGATAGTTGAGATCCCAGAGGCCTACTGGCAAACCAGGACGCCAACCTGAATCCTTAGGAGAATCTGTAGCACACCACTGAGTGATACCATACTGCTGAGCAGCAGGAATAATCTCGAAGTACTTCTGGAGAACGAAGGTGTAGAGGTCACGCATTTCCTTGTGTTGTTCCTCTGTTATATCGGCTGTCTTCACTTCTTTGCCAGCGGCATCAACATAACCCATATCAAGTTCAGAAATCTTGCAAAGCTTGCCACTTTCCTTCATCAACTCCAACATCTTGACGATATGATCTTTCTTAGATTTCTGAGTGTTAGGATCAGCATAGCAAGAGATATGCATCTGAGATGCGATACCATCAATCTTGGTAACACCATCAGCCTCCCAATCCTTGATCCACTGAATCAAACTCCTCAACTTGCCATTGTCGTCCCAATCGCTCTCCAAGTTATAATCATTGATGAAGAGTTTCAATTTCTCAGGGTCACCATTATGGGCGGCAAAACTCTTGCGAGCATCAGCCACGGCTGTGCGAACATAGTCGATGTCGCCGAGATAATCCTGCCAGTAGAAATTGTTCTTTGCATCATCAGCAGAAACGTTGCCTCGTTTAGCAGACTGCAAGTCAAACTTGCCATCACCATCATAATCTTTACCAGAAAGGGCCTCGTTCACAACTTCCCAAGATGTAACATAACCATTAGTAGCCTCCATCATACCATCAATCCACTTGCCCATTGCATCAGTAAGACGAGATTTCTTCTCTTCGTCCGTAAGAGGAATAGAATTAGACTTAGTAATCTTGCAAACTCTAACAGAATGAACATCCAAAGTAGCATCAGCTGTCTGAGGCTTAAGAATGATGTCATAATTACCACCTTCTACTTTAGGCATTTCGATTTTTACCGAATGACGACCTGCAGCTACAGGCACTTTGGCTGTAATAGCTTGAGCTGTGCCACCCCAACCATTTTGCATGGTGAGATCTACACCACTTGCATCCTTATCAGAAGTAAGGTCTAAATAAACAACATAGTCACCTTCATCTAATTCATTATCGCCACCTGGCATAACAAAGAATTGAGACCAATCGCCTGTAGGAACAAAGTGGATAGCTCCATTAATAACAGGAGGTGTACAACCCATAGCATAGAATGGGAAATCACCATCAGTATAAGTTTCCTTATGAACCTCGGTCTCGATTTCCATTACCGGAGCCTCAGAATGAGTAACTTTTACCCACTTACAAGAAATGTCTCCTGCAAAATCTCCTGGTTGGAAAACGACAAAAGCTTTTTCTGTTGTTAATCCACTAAATGTTACAGATTGCTCTTTCCACTGTGTAGAAACTGACATTTTCTGGGATGTTGTTGCTCCCCAGTTACCCGTCTGCACATCAATCTGTCCATCTTCTGAAGCCTTGATCATAGCTGTTACCTTATATTCTCTCTTGGCATCAACATCTACAGGATAATTGTCAACTACAAAATACTGATACCATTTTCCAGGATATTTGCTAATCAAAATTCCATCTTTGATTTCAGGAGTATAGTCCATTACATAAAAAGGGAAACTATTCATTTTAGAAAAGTCGGTATAAGCATCTACCTTATCAACTTTCTGACTAGGGTCTACCTGAATTTCCTTATCTGCAATAAGTTTACTAAGATACTTCTTGTTCTGCTGAGAATGCCAAGCAAGCGTATGACCATAGATGGTCAAACCTGCATCCTGTGCATTTGTAACGAAATCCTTAACAGTATTAAAGTCAAAGGTTCCATCATTTTTTACACAAGAAGCATACTTCATGGCGTTGCCTGCTGTCATCTCCTCGAAGTTGCTACCAGCCAAGCAATATACAAGCTCCTGTTTGTTGAAGTCGGGCGCAGCCAGTGCAATACCCAACTTAAAGTCGGGATTGCACTTGCCAGAAGCCTTCATGTCTTCGACATATTTCTTCAAAGGCTCGTAGTTGTTAAGATACTGATATTCCTTCAAGTTCTTGGTCATATCAGTTCTGTACTCCGAGAACTTGTCATCAGCACATGATGACAAAGCCAAGAGAGCTACCAAGCCTAAACCAAAATTAATATTTTTCAATTTCATAATAATCTACCTATTATTAGATGATACTTAATTGATAATTACCGCAGCTTACTTTACGATATACTGAGTATCGAAAATTAATATACCATTGGTATTACCACGAGTTTGAGCTACAAACTGGTCGGTTGTCTCTACCTTGACAGCACCGAAGTCTACGGTATACTGGAGAGTCAGGATGTCACGATCTTTGTTGCCCCAAGCCAGCTTAGCGCCCTTCTCCACAAACTTACCTGTACCAGTAGCAGTTACGCCCTCAGTCTCGGAAGAAACAGAGCAAGTACCATCGTTAGCAAAGGTAAGCTTCAAGTTGCAAGTATAAGACTTGAGGATATCCTTACCCTCAGCATCCTTGCCCACAACTCTCTTGACTGTGAGAGGATAGATAGCCTCTGTAAGGCTCTTGGTAGTAATCTGGCAAACCTCGTCCTTCTCAATAGTTGCACCCTCACGCTTCTCTTCTGTGGTCTGACCATTCTCAGTAATCCTATCTGTACCACGGCGCAGATAGAATCCAGCCCAAGGGTTCATGTATTTCACACAATAGAGCACATAGTTCTGAGGCAATATCTTCCACGCATCGCTATTGGTCAGCGCAGGAGTTTCACCCTCCTGGAAAGGAGTACCCGTCAAGATCTTGCCAGCACCCTTCTGATCTTTGATGATCAGAGGGATGACATAAGTATTCTTTACAGAGGCAGGATCAGCGAAGAAAGCATCGTTGAGCTTCACCTGTAATTTTCCCTGCAAGTTGCCACCATAAGAGATGGTGTTACCTGCCAAGGTGTAATACTCTGCAGGCATAGGCTTTACAGGAGATACGCCATCAGAGAAATAGAGGTTGTCACAAAGCGAATTATCTACAGCCACATCCAGTGTGATGTCCTTACCATTGTAAGCACCACCCATGGTAGACACGATGTTGATAATATGCTCGTTGTCCTTGGTATTGTCACGATTCTCGTCATTGCCCAACACCAATATACGCTCCACGTTTTGGTGGGCGAAGTAGACTGATGTGCCACCCTCGTAGTCGTCAAACTCAGGCGTGCCGTTCTCACAAGAGCCGAAAGTCAGAGCCAAAGCTCCGAGTGCAGCCATTGAGAAATATTTATTCATCTTCATAGTTTTCATCATTATAAAATGTTAGTCGTTTGTAATTTCCATCCTGCATTCTGCTTCAGCTGATCCCACTTGAGGATTTCAGTCTGTGGCACAGGACCGTAATACATATAGTCGTCGTATTTTCTTTCCTCTACTGTGATATCCTTGAACTGTGGAATACCAGCCTCTGTAGAAATCTCCACGCCATGAACAGCCTCATTGATAGGAGCCTTCCAGCGGCGGAGGTCATTGAAGCGCTTGTTCTCGAAGCAGAGCTCAATACGACGCTCATTGCGAATCAACTCACGCATTTTAACCTGGTCGTTAGCGCACTCATCAAGATAAGAATCATCTGTGATGCCTGCACGATGACGGATAGCCTTGATCACATCGTATGCAGAATAAGCATGTGTGCCATTGCCCTTAGGTCCCCAAGCCTCATTGGCAGCCTCAGCATAATCCAAGAAGATCTCGGTATAGCGGATATACACAGGATAGTGATACTGTGCGTTCTTGGCATTTGGATTAGGATTACAATCCTCACGAAGAAGCTTCTTCATATAGTAACCAGTACGCGTAGAGTTACCAATCTTATTCAGTCCATTGTCATTGTTGGCAGTGGTGATGTCGGTATTGATGGTTGCACCCTTATACTTGCAGCCATTATAGATAATGTAGAGATCCAAGCGTGGATCACGATTGCTGTAAGGATCCAAGTCATCATACTCACTGCGCTCATCTGTGATAGGATAACCATTGGCAGCAGGGAAAGCATCCACCAAGTTCTGGGTAGGATTGATACGTCCCTTACCATAGAGAGATGGAGGGAAGTTGTCAGCCTCCTGGTTCAAACCGAGGTCCCAATCATCTGCACCATTAGTCTTATTACCACGCCAGATAATCTCCTTAGGGCATGCACCAGACTGCAAATTATTAATCTCATTAGTCTGAGCATACCAAGAATTACCTGTTTCAGACAAGCCGCTTACGCCACCTATCAAATCGAGCAAGCTGGCTGCATCATCAGCAGCACGCTTATAATCCACATTGGTACCCTTATTAAAAGCAGGGCTGGCAGCAAGGAGAGAAACCTGTGCACGGATAGCCTTGGCGATACGACCGCTCACACGACCACGCATCAGAGAACCCAATACACGGTTATAGTCCTGATAGTTGTCCACACCCATAGCAGTGTATTTTTCTGGCACAGGATCTGACTTAGTCAAATCATTGTAGTCCAAAGGCAGCAACTGCTCAGCCTGGTCCAAGTCGCTATAAATTTGATCCAAGCAAGCTTGGAATGTGGCACGTGGCTGATTGAAATCAGAAGAAGTATCCTCTGGCTTTGTCAAGTTTGGCACACCCAGGAGCTGACCATCCTCAGTCCAACCACCATGGTTCATCAAGAGATAATACATATTGAGAGCTCTCAAGGCATAAGCCTCACCCTTACGGCTCTCACAGAACATCTGCTGCGCACCCTTGTCCTTAGCCCAGTCTACCTTGTCCACTTCCTGAAGGAAGATGTTCAAGTACTGGATGCTAGCACGACAGCTAGCCCACTTGCTCATAGGGTCATCATAGGCAGCCCAAGAACCAGTAGCCATTTTCAGGTAGCTGTTAGACAAATCATTGCTTACAGCATCATCGGTTGCCACATCAGTTACACTTTTGGTATTATAAGGAAGCATGGCATAAGCATAGCCGAGAAGTCCCTGAGCATAAGTAGGCTCTTCGTAAATCTCGTCCAAGCTACGGTTGTTTTCCTGTGCAGGCTCAAAGAGATCTGAGCAAGACACCAACGAGAGTGACAATGCAGCTAATATAAATAACTTATTAATTTTCATTTCTGTATACATTTAATAATGATTAGAATGTAGCCTTCACACCTATATTATAATAGCGTGTCTGAGGAGCACTACCTATGTTCATCTCCAATAACTCACGGTTCTTAGAGATAGTGAGCAAGTTGGCACCGCTTACAAAAGCAGACAAGCCCTTAAGCCAAGTCTTCTGGAAGAGCGTGCTAGGCAGGTCGTATGTAATCTGTACCTTAGCCAAGCGGAAAGCGTCTGTGCTGTACATCCAGAAGTCTGATGTCTGATAGTTGTTGCTACCTGAGAGTGTGGTAAGACGTGGATAAGTAGCAGTCTCCTTGGTTGCCTCAGTCCAGCGATTGCGAACCACAGCTGAGTACTTGCCGTCACCCTTTACCCACCAGTAAGAATTGTTCTTCAAGCCATAAGCACCGAAGTTGCCAGTACCGAGGGCGAAGAATGTGAAGTTCTTCCACTTAGCAGTGAGGTTTACACCCAATGTGAATGGAGAGCCATACCAACCACCCTTGCCCAGGAACACCTGGTCGTAAGTGTCGATCTTGCCATCACCGTTTACATCCACATACTTCATATCGCCAGGCTTCACGTCACTACCCAAGCGGCTCTGGTCTGGAGAGTTCTTGATTTCTTCCTCACTCTGGAAGAAGCCAGCAAACTTATAACCCCAGATACCATCGATAGCCTTGCCCTCACGGTTTTGGTAATCCCATACGTTCAACTCATCACGCTTGGTAGCCTTGGTGTTATAATAAGTACCTGTTACGCCGAGCTGCAAGTCTACATCACCCACCTTCTTATTGAAGTTAGCTGCGAAGTCGAAACCGATGCGGCGATTATTGTTAAAGTTGAGCACAGGCATGAATGAAGCATCAGGATAGCCTGGCTTAAAGTGAGAAGGATAGAACGTTGGAGTAGAAATCAGATAACCCTCCATCGAGTTAACGAAGAAGCTAGCATCCAATGTTACCATCTGCTGCCACAAGGAAGTCTTGAAGTTGACAGAAAGTTCCTTACGCTTGATGAAGTCGAGATCCTTGTTGGCAGAACGCTTAGAGAATGTGTACTTGCCAGCGGAACCATCATACCATCCATAACCATCAGCTGTCTGCCAGTTGGTATCATAAAGATAGTATCTGTTGTCATTTACTGCCAAGTCAATATCCTCGTTGATGATGCTACCAGATACACTGATCATCATATCGTCTACCACCTTGCTGTTCTTCAAGAAGTTCTCGTTCTTGAGTCTCCAACCCAATGAAAGTGAAGGAGAGAAGCCTACACGATGACCTGGAGCCAACTGTGCAGAGTGGATAGCTGCCAAGCCGAAGTCTGCATAATAAGTCTTGGCGTAATCATAAGATGCATCCAAGGCAAGATTAGCACTTGATGTCTTGTGATACTCACCTGATTTAGACTGCTGATAGCCAGAGGCAATCAACATCGCAGAGAGGTTATGTACCTTATTAAATGTATTGGCGTAATTAAACTGAGCAGAGAAGAGCATGGTCTGATTGTCCACACTATTAGCGATGTTCTGTACACCAGACTTCTTATCCTCACCTTCCTTCTTCAAAGCTACGATCATATCCTTGCCGTCGATGTTTGACCATGTTGGGATATAGATGGCATAGCTATTATTGAAAGATGTGGTGTAAGAGGTAGCATAGTCTACTGCGAAACGAGTCTCGAAAGACAAGCCCTGCAACAACTTGTGCAGATTGATGTTAACACCTGTATCAAACTGGAACTGGCGGCTAGTATACTTGCTCTTACCAGCAGCATAGTAATCTGCGAAGATGTTAGAAGAGTTAGCCTGTGTACCAGCCAAGAAGTACTTGCCATCCACCAGCTTAGCCACACTCATCAAGTCCCAAGCAGCCTTGGCATTAGGAGCTATCATGTCTGTAGAGATCAATGGGCTAGCATTCTGTGGGAAGTTAGGACGCCAAGTAGCAGCTGCATTCCAATAATCACCAATAGCAGAATGTGAATCATAGAATGTGGCATTGGAGTTGACCCAAGCCTTGATGTCATCTGTGATGTTGACATCTACATTACCACGTACACTGAAACGCTGAGTGTTATTGTTCTTAGCCTCACCAAACTTCAGGAAGTCGCCCTGGCGATAATAGTTGATGTTGCTATAGAAGTGAGCACGCTTACCACCACCACTAATCTCAGCAGTAGCCTCGTAGCGACTATTCATCTTGCGAAGATAGTCAGAAGAGTACATATCGAGATTAGGATAACGATATGGGTTGGTGCCCAAGCCATGATTGTAGATATCCTCAGCAGAGTAGAGAGGAGTCAAACCGTCATTGGCACGAGCCTCGTTGTAGAGAGTCATATACTCAGCAGAGCCCAGATACTCAGGGAATGACTTAGCCACATTGAGACCAGCGTTAGCCTGCACCTCAACCTTCAAGCCATCGTTCTTGCCACGCTTGGTGGTGATGAGCACAGCACCCTTAGCTGCCTTGCTACCATAGAGCACTACAGCTTGCGCACCCTTGAGGAATGTAATCTGGTCAATCTCGCTAGGCATCACGTTGGTTGCCTCACGAGGCACACCATCTACCAATACCAAGTATCCTGCATTGTCAGCATCCATACCCCAGAGAGAGTTGCCATTCCAACCACCCACGTAGCCCTGCATGTTGTCAAGGCTATAAGTGTGGTAGTTTTTCTTCATCAATCCCTCTACATCGACTACCGAAACGCCGCCCAAGATGTCACCCTTGGCTACCTTGCGATAAGCCACATTGACCATCTCCTTGTCGGCAGCAACGGTATCGGTTTCGTTCTCAGCAGCAGTTTTGGCATCGGCAGCCATAGGAGCCAATGACACAAGACCTGCCAACAGGAACTTTGAATTATATGATTTGAATTTTGAATTCATACTATCATTCTTATTTTAGTATTACTATATAATGTTATTTTACCAACCAGGATTCTGACTAAGCTCTTGATAGAGATAAACATCCTTGATAGGCAATGGGAACCAATAGTGCTTGGCTGTGAAGTGACGAGTCAAGATCGCTTCCTGGTGGAAGCCAGCCACCTGAGCATCAGCTGGGTCATTATTTTTGTAGAAATCAGCACCCTCCACACGGTCAAACTCATCAGAGTACTTTACATTGTAAGGAGCCTCGGTCAGGAGCAACCAGCGCTGCAAGTCGTTGAAACGGAAGCCCTCGAAAGCAAGTTCCACCTCACGCTCACGGCGAACCTCGTCCATGAACTTATGTGGATCAGCTACATACTCTGGAGCCACATGACCAGCGCCACAACGATCACGAAGGGTATTGATGGCATCCTCAGCAGTCTTGCTAAAGTTAGTAGCCTTGCCAGAAGCACCACCAAACGCAGCACAAGCCTCAGCATACATCAGATAGATGTCAGCCAGACGCATATATGGCAAGTAACAGTGGAATGCTGAACCCCAATCGTAGTCGCGATCCACCTCATTACATGTATGAGGCACCAACTTCTGAATGAAGTAACCTGTACGGCTGCCATTAGCCACTGGACGCATATTTCCACCTGTATACAACTGGCAGTACTGCAAGTTAGCCCACTGACCAGGAGTACCATTCAGATACTTGAAGCCATCAAACACGATGTCGTGATAGAAGCGTGGGTCACGGTTCTTATATGGATGATCAGGATCGAAACCACCTGCTATGTTAGGAACCAACTTGCCATTCTCTACGATGTAAGCGGGCTTACCATTAGCCATACCGTAAGCAGCTATCAAGTTAGCTGTAGGCTGGTGAATCACATTGTCATGTCCAACCACTTTGTCAACCTTAGGACCAAACACCTTAGAGGTATTCCAGTTAGAGCCGTTGAAGTCTGCAGATGGACCACGGAAGATAGCCTCAATAGATCCAGGCATTTTCCAGTTCTGCTTCTTGGTATAGAAGATATCAGAGAAGCAAGAGTTAGCATCGGCAGAACGCTCATGATTGTAGACGTCCTTATATTTGAACTCAGCCAACCCATACTGTGTCTGGCCCCCCTCAACCAATGTGAGCAACTCACCGAAGACCTCAGCTGCCTTCTTGGCAAACTTCTCATCATAGTCGTATGTCTTGCCATTCTTGCTAGCTCCTACCTGTGCGCCATCCTTCATCAATGGGCTGGCAGCCCAGAGATAAGTCTTGCCCAGATAACCGAGTGCCATGATCTTGTTGATACGAAGGTCGTTCTTGCCCTGTGTGGCAGCACCATCATACTCATTGTCCCAGTTGATAGGCAACAGATCGGCAGCCTTGCGATAATCAGCAGCAGCCTTCTCTGCACACTCCTGATAAGAGAGACGAGGCAAATTGAGCTCTGAATTGAGATCCAAATAGGTATCAATGTATGGCAAACCACCAAAGTACTGCATCAACTCAGTGTGCCACCATGCACGGAAGAAGTAAAGCTGACCAGCAATGAGGTCTTTCTCTGCCTTGCTAGCTACCAACTTATCGAGATTAGCCAAGCCCTGGTTAGCCTTACGAATGCAATACCAAGCATGTGGCCAAAGTGAGTGGTTGAACTTATCTGTAGATGTAGGGTTGCTGCCATCCTTGTAAAGCCAGTTACCAGTGGTCTGCCAAGCACGGAAGTTGCCCAAGTCTACCTGGTGTGTCATACGGCCATCAGCCTCTGGGTTGAAGATTTCATCATCACCCCAGTTCCAAGAAGGACACCAGTTACATTTTTCCTTATCAGGGATACAGTTGTAAATCTCCTCTACGTAACCCTGAAAGTTACGGAAGTTTACAAATGCGTCATTTTCTGAGACTGTAGAATCGGCCTCCTTGTCAAGATAGTCCTGGCAAGAGTTGAGCGAGGTACCGAGAGCCAGCGAGACGCATCCCATCAACAAAAAATTCTTTATCTTATTTTTCATTTGAATGTTCATTTTAATATTACAATGAGAATTTAACACCTAAGTTGAAGCGGCGTACTGTAGGATATGCTCCAAGGAAACCGCCACCACCGAGGTTAGCCTCACGGTCATCAGGCATACGAGTCCAAAGCCAGAGGTTGTTACCATTCAAGTATACCTTGAGGTAGTTCATACCGAGAGCCTTGATCCATCCCTTGGTCCAAGTATAAGCAATCTCTACGTTCTTCAGACGGATGTATGAACCATCATAGAGGAACTGAGTACCATTGCTGTAATCAGACTGGGTAGCACCCCAGCGAGGAATGATAGATTCTGGAGAAGACTCATTCTTGTCCCACCAAGTACCAGTGTCATAAACATTGTCCAACTTATTGCCAAAGCTTGTCAAGGTTACGTCACGAGTTACATTGGTTACACCATAGAACTGAGCGAAAGCAGAGAAGCCCTTATACTCGATACCGATAGTGGCATTGTATGTATTCTGAGGGCTTGAGCTATAACCTACTGGAGCTGAGTCCTTGCTATCTACCACACCATCACCATTGAAGTCTACGATGTAGTAATCGCCTACCAAGCGGTGGTTGTCGTTAGACTCATGAGCTGGAGAACCTATCAAGTCATCGATGTCGTTGATAAAGCCACGATCAATGTATGAGTGATACTGACCCATAGAGTAGCCTGCCTCCTTCTGATAGTTAGGAGTGAGCTGAGCGTCATCCTTCAAAATTACCTTATTCTTGGCATGGGTCATATTGATGTTACCCCAGAGGCGGATGCCATTGGCAAATTTCTTGTTGAGTTTTAACTCCAACTCGTAACCACTGGTACGAACCTTACCCTTATTGATAGTAGGAGCTGTAGTACCAAAGTAAGATGGGATGGAGCGGTTATCACCAAAGATCAAAATGTCGTTACGACGGTCGCAGAAGAAATCGAGCGAACCGGTAATCAAACCACCCAAGAAACCATAATCAATACCGAAGTTGGTCTTCTTCACAGTCTCCCACTTCACATCTTTATTACCCAATGTATTCTGGCGATACCATGTGTAGATACTGTTGGTATGGTCAAGATCCATCACTGTGTTGCCTCCGTATGCCCACTGGTTCATGTAAAGCCAACGACGAGAAGAGTCGAATGGATCGCCCAGGTTATCATCACCAATCTCACCGTAAGATGCACGGAACTTCAACATATCAATGATGTGCTTGTCACGAAGATACTTCATGAAGTTTTCCTCAGTGATGGTCCAACCGATAGCTCCAGAATTGAAGAAGGCGAAGCGATTGTCCTTGCTAAACTTTTCTGATCCGTTGTAAGCACCGTTATACTCGATGTTGTAACGACCAGCATAGCTATAAGTAGCACGGAACGCCCAGTCCTCACGGTAAGTAGGCATCACACTACCACGTGCATTCTCCTGACGAGAGAACAAGCCCATGGCTGTAACATCATGCTGTCCGAACTTGCGAGCCCAGTTGAGCTGCAACTGATAGTAAAGATTGCGAACAGTCTGGTTGTTATCAACCGAACCACCTGAAGTACTCCAGTTAACGCCCTGTTTCCAGTCGAACTTATTGTTTGACTCATATACCTGACCATATGTTATATTGCCAGTCTCCGGATCAACATACTTGGTCTGAGCTGTATTGTTCAAGTCATTGATACCACGGCTCGTCTCAACAAACACGTTGTCCCAAGAAACGGTACCACGCAAGTTCAAGCCCTTGGTGATGAAGTCGAGTTTCTGCTCCAAGGTAAAGTCGGTATTGATACGAGTAGTAGTAGCCTGCGCTGTACCACCGATGGCGAGGTTCTGAGCAGAGTTACTTACGTTAGACGCATTTGGATAATAACCCCAAGAGCCATCGCTATACTGAGGCAAGAATACATCTGGAGCGATGTTATAAGCACCAGCCCACTGCTGTCCTATCTGCCACTCGCTATTGCTCATGTTGCTCCAAGGAGCTTTTCTTACGCCATTGCTACCAGCCACATTTACCTTCAAAGTAGTGCTACTAGTGATGGCAAAGTCCAAGTTACTACGAACATTGATACGATTGTATCCATAGCCAGAGTTGTAGTTACGACCATTGTCATACTCACGGAAGAGGTCACCCTCGTGTACAAAGTCGGCAGAAGCAAAATACTTCACGAAGCTTGTACCACCGCTCACATTGACATTGGCATTATATGACATGGCGCTCTTCTTGAAGAGGGCATCCTGCCAATCCACGTTAGCATAACGCTCACGCTGCTCATCCGTAGTCTGGTTACGATAGTTCTCAATAAATGATTGAGGACGGATGTAAGACCAAGATTCAGGAGAAACACCCAACTCATGCTCCACTGCCCTGTTGCGGAACATCAAGGCATCGTATGAATCATACTTGTTAGGCAACTTAGAAGGAGCCTTCAATGTAGCGTTGAAGCCTACATCAATCTTAGCCTTGCCTTCCTTACCACGCTTGGTAGTAATCAAGATGACACCATTGGCACCCTTCACACCATAAACGGCAGTGGCAGATGCATCCTTCAATACGGAGATGCTCTCTACAGAACCAATGTCTACACTACTCATAGGACGCTCGATACCATCGACTAGGACGAGAGGGTCACTGTTGTTCCAAGAACTAGCACCACGAATGATGATCTGTGGCTCCTCCTCACCAGGCATACCATTGCCCTGAACAGTTACCACACCAGGAAGGTTACCAGTTAAGGCAGCACCAATGTCGCTGACACCGGCAGCACGTTCCAGCACCTCACCTGTGGTCTGTGCAATAGAACCTACGACAGAAGCCTTCTTCTGCTGACCATAACCAACGACTACAACTTCGCCGATGGCATTGTCGTCTTCGAGGGTAAGTTTGAACTCTCTCTTCGTACCTACCTTGACTTCCTTGGTCTTCATACCTACGTATGTAAATACCAGGGTAGAATTCTCTGAAGGAACACTGATGCTGAAGTTACCATCAAAGTCGGTGACAGCACCGACACCGGCGTTTCCTTTCACTTTTACAGTGGCACCTATCAGAGGCTCACCTGTACCGTCAACAAGATTACCCTTGACCTGGATCTTCTGCGCCTGAGCATTCAGGCTGCAGAAAGCTCCCACCAAGCATAAGGCTGCTGTCCGTTTCATTGTTAAGACTTGTTCAATCATGTTCTATTCATTTTTGATTTATGCTTAATTATTTATGTATTTACAGTTTATATTGTTTATTCGCGGCTGCAAAGATAAAGGTTTCATTTCAGATGCACTTTGTCTCTTGTAACAGATACTTTGCCGTTAATAACAAACTTTAAAAGAACGAATCTTGCCAGCTTTTAACACTTGTTTTATTACATAGACACCTTTTTGAGGTTTATTCACTTTTTCACCAGCTATATTATAATAATAGGTGGCGACAACCTCAGCATCGTTCACTTTTTGCTCAATTCCCGTGTCTGTTTGTTTCATGTACCATTCCTTGTACCAGTTCATGCAGGCATAGCCGCAACACTCTTCAAAGAGATTGTGCTTCTTGGCATTCTGGAAACCCGGTATTACCTTGCCGGTCTTCAGATACTCGTCTATGTCGTAATACTCCTGCGGATGGGTAAGGGTCATGCCGATATTGCCGAAATGGTCGTGAACAGCCTTCCATGCCAATCCCCATTTCGAGGTTGATGCCGTTGCCCAGCTGCCCAGGTTAGGCTGAGTCCACTGGCCCCATTCGTTGTAGTGACCTTCGCTCGCCTTGTCAGGATCTTCAGGACTCCAGTCTATCTCCGTTACCATGATAGGCTTTGTCTCTACCATCGGCACCTGACTCTTGAAGTTGCGGATGAAAGTATCGTGATCGTAATTCTTATCGGTCATGTTGCCATACCAGCCGGAATAAACATGTACTGCATAAGAGAAGTTGTCCTCGCTGTCGGTGATAGGATGCTTGGCGTAATCCTGGTACTGGCTCTGATAGCCCGCACCCGGCACCCAAATGATTCCCTTGAAGCCCTGCGCGCGAATCTCGTTAACCAACGGCTGGAAGTAATCATGCAGTGCTTTATCCGAATTAGAGCCATCACCCAGATGAACCCTCACCGGCTCGTTGGCTAGTTCAATGGAGATGATGCCCGAATTCTGCCGGATATACTCATCGGCAGCAAAGGCCTTCCATATCGCCTTCAGGTAGCGGTTGTACTTATCGCCTACGCTGATGTCGCCAGGACATACACCCGGTGGACGCACGATGACGTAGAGTCCGTGGGCGATGGCATCCTTAATCAATGGTATATAAAGTTTCTGGAGATATAGGCGATAACGCGCCATGCTGAACGCCGAGATGTCAGCCTCATTCTCTGCCTTCTTCGATGGATCGTTGGTCCAGCAAGGATCCATGTGCAGACGGAACACGGTGCAGTAAGCTCCCTGCTCCTTGTCGGTAATAGCAGCAAACTGCTTAGAGAAATATTCCAAGCAAGGCTGGATGTCGACTTCAGAATAGTCAGCCTTCCACTGCTGCCATCTCCAACCGTTGAAGTATCGGTTTGGCGTATCCATTACGCCATGCAAGACAACCGTCTTACCTGTGGCATCGACAAGGTTCTTTCCTTCTACATGCAGGGCAGGAAGATTGTCAGCCGCATTGCCAAGCAATGACACCATGGTCATCGCCAAGCCAAGTATTATTTTCTTTTTCATATCTAGTTGTTGTTTTTAGATTCTATCATATTTTGTAAAATAGAATGGCGCGTAATCACTACGCACCATTCTTAGAAAACCAATTAATCATGAGCCTATAGCAACATGATATCTTAAATGTTATAAACCAAATTAAATCTAAACGTTAGTAAAACTAACTATTAATAAACCTAACTATTAAACCTAACTATTAATAAACCTAACCTATTAAAAAAACAAACTTTTTTTTCAGTTGCAAAGATACTGCTATTATATAATATGTACTTTATTACAAGTAACGATTTCTTTTCTAATCGCTTACTGGATGTAACAAATACTTTACGACATGTAACATTTTTATTACGCAAAGTAAAAGAAATCTTGTTTTTACTTGAATAATCAAAAAAAAAACACTATTTTTGCACTCAGAAAAAGCTAGCAATAAGCTCGCATGATAAACCAATAATGATTAAACTAGCAATGAATACAAAATGCCAATTAGTCGTGAAAAGTATCCTTCTGATACTCATTCTATCAGTTTTCTCTATCCTCCCGTCATGGGGGCAGAGCGGTAAACTGTTCAATACAGACAATCAACTATCAAGCAATCTTGCTACACAAGTGTTCCAAGACAAGAGTGGTTTTATCTGGATTGCTACCCGTAACGGACTGAATGCTTACGATGGTTACCATATCTCTATCATGAAGAAAGATTTGCCCAATAGTCCGGGGCTGAACAGCAACTACATCAATAGTATCACCCAGGATGACAAGGGACATATTATATTAGGAACCAACAACTCTTTGCTGGCTTTTACGGGAAGTGAATTCCGAAAAATCCCTATGTTCGACTCGAAAGGCAAAGAACTCACCACATACGTAACCCTAGTTTATAGACTCCGAAACAAGGATATTGCCGTTGGAACATCCGGATATGGCATCCTGCTCAAAAAGCCGAATGCTCAGGTATGCCATGCAATGAAGGGTGATGTGGAAAAACTGAAATACATCCACAAATTATTGGAAGATAAACGGGGCAGACTCTGGATTGTCACCGAAGACGGAAAACTCTACCGCAAGGAAACAAACGGTAGAGTCACCTCCCACTTTGTCGGTACCGAAGGCGTGAACGCACAGGATATCCAGCAGGACGCCCTGGGCAACATCTATCTCGCCAGCAAGAACCAGGGCGTACATCTGCTCAGGGCAGGAAGCAACGTCTTTACCCGAATTAGCAGCATCGGAAACCTGCCCATCGACAACATCTACATCAGTCGCAACAACAAACTCTATATCGGCAGCGACGGACTGGGCATCTATGTATATGACCCTCAGACCGGATTCCTGCAGGATAA
>ENA-ORNT01000547-ORNT01000547.1-human-gut-metagenome-genome-assembly--contig:-NODE-547-length-27405-cov-4.513309_pt1 | contig 27405 bp, 27 predicted proteins | sample MGYA00242120_ERZ509032 | MGnify/ENA primary metagenome ERZ509032 (study PRJEB26280, sample SAMEA2338729) | human gut metagenome | biome: human gut; feature: human-associated habitat; material: faeces...
AGAACCCCTTATAAGCTATCACCTACTCATTGTCAATAACTTTTTTAGCTTTTTTATTAAAAAAATCCATCGCACTTTCTTCACCCTGTTTTTACTCATTTTTTATCCTAACGTTCCCTCATTCCATACCATACTCGTCTTTAATTAAGGCAAAAACAGAACAGATTCGGAGCATTCATATATTCAAATACTCTAAAAACGCCTGACATCCTTCACAGATATCCTTATAGGTTTCATCAAAATTGCCAGTATACCATGGATCTCTGATATTGCGCGGGTGATTCGTAAAATCCAACAAACGATAGATTTTATGTTTGGCATCCATGCCGACCAACGACTGAATATCTTCAATATTACTGTCGTCCATTGCTAAAATATAATCAAAATGCATATAGTCTTGCGGACGGATTCGGCGAGAATAATGTTCCTCAAACGGTATCCCCATAGTTTTAAGCATCTCTTTAGTTCCGTAATGAATACCGGCATGGCACATTTCATTATAACTCTCCGTTGCAGCAGAATCTATTTCAAATTTATCCGCCAGCCCCTTTTCTGCCACCATTTGCTTTAACACAAACTCCGCCATCGGCGACCGGCAAATATTTCCCAAACACACAAAAAGAACTTTTATCATCTGAACCTTCCCATATATATAAGTATAATAATATGTTTGCACGCACCACTCCGCAATAAGAACTGTAATAAAAATGAATATTTATTTACGAGCAAAGTTTTTAAATTCGCGATTGTTTTGTTGCGCCAATTGTCTCAATTTGTTCTTTTGATTCTGCTTCACATACGGTATTTGTATTTTTTCTATTTTATTAGATAAAAACCATTCAACAAAACTATTTGCTGTCAATTTTTCCCCATCTTGCAAAGCAGCTTCGAACTTTTCTTGTTGAACTTGTTTAAAATACGCACGAAATGACGCATATTTCTGATCTTTAATATATGATTTTCGTTTAGCTTCTGAACGCATATGACATTCGATAACCGATTCAATTGTATCATTACGCATTTTGTTCCAATGTTCTCTATCTTCCGTCAGCATATCAGCAGCCCACGATAAAATCTGTTGCTGAAACTCTTTATTTTGGCACAGATTCTCATTATGCAAACACATTGCATCAAATTTTCTCAATGATTTAATTGGAATAATTTCCTTATACTTCATCTATACTCCCATATTAGCCATAAACAGTTTGTATAGTTAGGAGCTAAAAAAAACAACTCAAGGCTTTTGGTATTTTTACGTAGAATAAATGCAGCCAATTCTGCTATGTATTTTTAGTTTTGTTCTATATTATCTTTGAGATATTCTATTTTTCCGTCACTAATTTTGATATATCCTAATTTTTCAGCCAATTGACATCTCCCTTCGGCACAATCCTTTAAAACCGATATTTTTTCCATCTCCGGCAGAGCATACAAGCAGCCTAAATTTAAGCAGAAAAATAAAAATAATAAGATTTTTCCATATTTAAGATTAGACATACTTATTGCTGACATACAAATAACATTTAGATAAAAAGTATGTTCAATATTAATTAATTCTGTATCAAAATTATGATTCAGTGCATATAAATAATGCGCCGCGCAAAACACAAGAGAAAACAGCCATACTATCCAAAACAATCTTTTCATATTATTATCCTATGCTGTAAATACTTTTTATTGATGGGATTTGATATATGAAATATGGAATTGTTAAAAAGACAATAAACCAAAATATTATTTCCAACTTTTCAAGTTTTTGATATTTATTTTTCATAATAAACAAAAACTGCATTACATACAATATATTATATATTGTATCGGTACTTTCTTTAGCTGTATTCAAATCAGTGTAATCAGTGACATCAACAAAAAAAACATCAAAAGGTAAAAAAGCAATAAATCTTATTATAACTCCAAATACCAATAAAGAGTAAGCCATTTTATCCAATGTTTTTAAGATATTTATAATAAAAATATAAAATTTGTGCATTTTTACCTTTTTGATTGTATTTAATATAACTAAATATGTACTATAAAATAGTCTTTTGTCAATCAACTAATATTTGTAAAATGCACTATCTTCGTCGAGCTTCTTTTGGCAATAGATAATTACATTTCTCAATATCATCAACGGATAGTCCTTTAGCAATACCTATAGCATTATTTTTCAAGTCCTTAAGACTATCTTGAATAATATCCCAATTTGATCCATATTTTTTATCATTTATTTTTTCTTTTAAATCATATATTTCTTTTATAATTCCGGCTCCTGCAATTATTCCTGCCGATATAGGTCCATCATAAGAACCTATACAGCCGACATATTGATGTTTATTTACATCAGATATCGGCATAGGAGTTAGTCTCTGATTTTCGGCTTGCGCTAAACCAACAGAAGATTTATTTTCATAATTAGCTTTATTTGATTGTGTATATCCCAATCTTTCTCCGCCGTCGTACCCAAGATTATATAAACTGTTTGCAACTTTATCTAAACTCAATTTTTGAGCTATATTTCCAATATTATCAGAAAAGTGCTCAAATATACCTTTGCTATCATTTGGCATCGTTGGAGGAGTATCTCCATATAACTGGCGATAATTATATTCATCACTCTTATATAGATAATTTTGAATTTCATTTGCATATGGATTTGGTGAATTTTCACTTTCCACATCAATTTGTTTCATATCAGAAAACGTACTTGCTCCACGCGGATCCAAGTAATACCAATTACTTTGACCATTTTTAGGCGAAGCTCGATGCACCGGACGCTTACCAAACATCAATTCCCTTGTAAATTCCGCCATTATTTTTCCTTTCTGCTAAACTTAAAATTTTACATTTCAATAATAGTAAAAAGAAAAATATTTAACTATCCCCTACATCACGCAGAAATTAAGCTTTATCAAGCAGAAGCTTTTTTAAAACAGAATATAGATACAATAAAAGCGTATGACTGTTTGCCATACGCTTTTATTGGAAAAATTAAAGAATATATTTACGTGCTTCTTCCAACTCCTCCAACGTATCAATGTCTGCCGGAGCTTGAGCATTCAGCTTTAATTCGTTAACCAGTTTTGCACGGATAACCATACCGTTTTCAAGAGCCCGCAGCTGTTCCAAAGATTCTCTTTCTTCCAACACGCCGAGCGGCAATTTTACAATCTGCTGCAAAGACGAAGCTTTGTATACATAAATACCGATATGATGATAAAAATCGTGGTTGGTATATTTCTCTGGATTACGAATAAACGGAGCGGCAGCGCGGGTAAAATACAAACAACGCGCTTCTGTTTCACCGTCACGAAGCCCCATAACGATTTTTACATTATTCGGACTATTTATTTCTTCCTGCGTTTTAAACACCATACCAACTGTTGCAATATCACAATTTGTATCTTCGACAATTTTAATCAGCTGATTATTAATTTCTGGATTAACATTAATGGCATCGCCTTGAAAATTAACCACAATATCATATTTTGAACCAGAAGGATCTATTTCTTTCAGTGCGGCTGCAATTCTGTCTGTTCCTGAAGGCAATTTTGGATCTGTCAAGATAGCCTCAGCTCCAAATTTTTTACACTCATCGACAATTGACTGATCTCCGGCGGCAACGTAAACATCTCCTGGAACAAATTTTTTAACATTTTCATAAACACGCTGCAACAGAGTCTTACCATTAATCTCCAATAAAGGTTTATTGGGCAAACGAGTTGAAGCCATACGCACAGGAATCATCGTTACAATTTTTGACATTAAGTATCTCCCTTATAGTTCTTGCAAATATTTCCTGTATATACTATAACGACAGCAAAGAAAAGGACAAACAACTATGCAAGTGGATATTTTTGATTTTAATCTCGACCGCAGCCTTATAGCTTCACAGCCCGCAAACCCGCGCGACACATCTCGTTTGTTGGATCTCAGCGAAGAAGAGCGCATTGCCGACAGACATTTTTATGATTTGCCTGATATATTACGAGCCGGAGATTTATTAGTTTTTAACGACACCAAAGTTATTCCGGCGCGTTTATACGGGGCACGCGGTGAAGCAAAAGTTGAAGTAACTTTATACCGCCCTGTCGATGGCATTTGCTGGTGGTCTTTTATCAAAAATGCCAAACGTCTGCACGCCGGTGATAAAGTCTATTTTTATACCGATGACATCACGCCTGAAGAAAGCGACTTTTTTGCAGAAGTAATCGAAAAAAAGGACGATGACGGTGTTCTTATAAAATTCGCATGCGCTCCTGAAAAATTGGCTTCAAACCTGCAAAAATACGGATTAATGCCACTGCCGCCATATATTAAACGCGATAAACCTGCAAAAGGCGGTATTTGGGATAAATTTAACGATAAAGAAAACTATCAAACAATTTACGCTCATTATGAGGGAGCTGTCGCCGCTCCGACCGCTGGTCTGCATTTTACACCGCGCGTTTTTGAAGCACTTGAAAAAAAGGGCGTTGAAAAAGTTTTCATCACACTGCACGTGGGAGCCGGAACTTTTCTGCCCGTTAAAACCGATGACACCAAAGACCACAAAATGCACGCCGAATACGGAGAAATTTCGCCGGAAGCCTGTGAAGCCATTAATAAAGCAAAAAAAGAAGGGAGGAGAATAATAGCCGTAGGCACAACTTCATTACGGCTTTTGGAAAGTGCAGCCGATGATAACGGAGTTTTGCATCCTTTTGCAGGAAGTACTGACATTTTCATAACCCCAGGATACAAGTTTAAAATAATAGACATGATTATAACAAATTTTCACTTGCCGAAATCAACTTTGTTTATGCTGATTTGCGCCATTGCCGGTATTGACAGAATGAAAAAAGCTTATCAACATGCAATCGAGCAAAAATACCGCTTTTATTCATACGGCGACAGTTCGATTATAAAATGCGTAAACAAAATTTAAACTTCTCGCTGATAATATCCCATCGCGAAAGGATATGTTTTGCTAAAAAAATATTGCTACTACTTACGGCAAATTTTGCCCTTAATGCGAAATTCATGGCTGCCCTCTGCTCTGTTATTGGGAGCGGTATGTTTTTATATGCTTTTTGAAACACTGAACGAAAGCATGCAAAATATCTTGCACTCAGCATTTTGGATTATAAACTTATTATCAATTAGTTTACTTATAAAATTCAATCGCAATCGTCCGCTGTTTTTTATAATCATCATCACTCTTGCCTATTCAGCCGTAAACTATTTAAAATATACCCATGGCATTATATATTATCTCACTCCCGCTTATCTGAATTTGGCTTTTTTTACTGCCGCCGGATTGCTGTTTTTTTATTTTTTACCCAACCGCCCTTTATTCTCGGCAGACACCTTAAACTTTTTAATTATCATTTTTGCGGCTGTGTCATTAACCGAAAGCCTTAGTGCTTCACAAATAAAACTTGATTTCAGCCCGCTGATAAATTTTGGCTGCGGATTGCAAATTTTTGGATTATCAGTATTTTGGATTATTGTTTCCATTATGTTGTTTTTTGCTTCGTTGAAAGACAACATTTTAGACACTAGTTTAGCTTATGCCACCGTAAACGTGATGATCGGCTTTTATTTTTCCGCGCAATCATCTGCTTTGAGCCTATTTTTTGCCACAGCTTCATTAACCGTCTTATGCGGAATTTGCCGACATTTATTTTTTATTGCCAGAAAAGACACCGCCACAGGACTCGGCAACGGGCGCTCTTTTATTGTTGATGCCGCCAAACTGCCGCTTAAATATGGTCTAGGCATTATTTGCATAGACGATTACAAACATTTACTGCAAGCTTTCCGCAAGGGGGGAATTAACGACATTGTGCTAATGATAAGCAAAAAAATCACCGAAACGGAACCCGAGGCAATGCTTTATCGCTGTACGCCGGACGAATTTGTCATTCTTTTTCCAAATGCAGAAAAAGGAACATCTTTTAATCGTTTAGATGAAATCCGCCGCAGAATTGCAGCCTCCGAATTTATGTTAAATAAAGTAAAACGCCCGCTGAAAATAACTGTTTCATGCAGTATTGCCGATAAAAAACGCAGTGATGGCAATGTAAGTGATGTCTTTATCCGTGCACACAGGATTTTGCAAAAAACATACAAATTCACTCAAAACATCACTTCACAGGCTTAGCTGCAAAATGCCACAGCAGACATATTCCAAACAACAAAACCGGCAAAGATAATAATTGTCCCATAGTCAGCCAGTTGAAAAAGAACCCTAATTGTGCATCCGGCTGTCTGAAAAATTCCAATACTATTCTAAAAAAGCCATACAATATAACAAAAAGCGAAGAAACAACACCTTGACGCCGACGCACAGCAGGATAGCGCCATAATAAATTCAGAACGATAAATATTACTATTCCTTCAGCAAAAGCTTCATAAAGTTGTGATGGGTGGCGCGGCAAATATCCTCCGCTTGGAAATCTGACAGCCCATGGAACATCCGTAACCCGTCCCCACAATTCATCGTTAACAAAATTTGCTAACCTTCCTAAAAAAATACCAATCGGAGCAAATAAAGCAGCCAAATCTGTTAACAGCCAAAAACTGACTTTGCGGCTATAAGACATATAAAGCAGCCCCAAGACAGCTCCTAAAGCACCGCCGTGAAAAGACATTCCTCCATGCCAAAGAGCAAAAATCTGCCACGGATGCTCCCAGAAAAAATCACGCCCGTAAAACAGCACATATCCCAAACGCCCTCCGACTATAATTCCTATTGTCGTAAAAAATACAGCATCTTCAATTTGTTGTTTTTTTAAGTTCAAATCATATTTTGCAGCCATTTTTGAAATTAAAAACCACGCTGCAACAATTCCGCATAAATAGGCCATTGAATACCAACGCACAGCAAAACCGCCTATTGAAAAAAATATCGGCGATATTTCCGGAAATTCAAAACCTATCATTATTTTTCTCCTCAAGCATACAAATTGGTAAAGAGTATATTAATTTTGCACAACATATCCACATTAAAAAACAACAATATTATTTTGCAAATAATAATTTATTGTTTTTTATGTATTTTTTTATTTAGCAAAAAAATAAAAAATAAATCAAGTGGAAAACTTAAACCTGTAGATTGTAATTTACGACTCGATAATGTTATTTATAAAATGATTTTTTATTTTAGACCGCAATTAGGAGATTTTTATGAACTTAGCGGCAAACATTCCGGCAAAAGCCAACCCCATTGACGAAGTTGAAAGCTTTCTCAATGCTCATGCCTATGCAACGGAGCGCCGTGGACAGAACGAAGTTGTGGTTGAAGTTCAGGGAAAATGGAATGATATGCTGGTGTTTTTTTCTTTTGAAGAAAACATGCATTGTCTGCATATTTCCTGCTTAATGAATATTGAAAATCAGTTGAATGAAAAAAGTAAAATATTTGAATTGCTGGCTTTAATCAACGATGATTTGTGGGTTGGACATTTTTCCTATTGGACGGAACAAAAAATGCCGGTTTTTCGCCATTCGCTTTTTTATGACGAACAAAACCCTCTTTTTGACCGGCAAATTGCTCAAATTTTTGATATTGCCGTAAAAGAATGCGAAAGAATGTATCCTATTTTCAATGTAGTTTTAACCAAAGGCATGGACCCTGAATTAGCCTTATATCCGATTATGATGGAAACTGTCGGACAAGCATGAAATTTCATTACAAAAAAACTCCGTTATAAACGGAGTTTTTTATAAATCGCATCAACAGATTATCCCTGACAAGCTTTGAACTTCGGGTTTTTCTTGTTAATAATGAAAATCCGACCTTTACGACGAACAATTTTGCAGTCCTTATCGCGGTTTTTCTTTGATTTTAACGAACTAAACAACTTCATAACACATTCCTTTATCACAATGTTTTGCTGCAACTTATGATAAAAGTAACAATTTGTCAACCATATTTTTCGCAAACCTGTAAAGATTATTTGCAAACTAAATTATTTTCCTTATAATCAGTTCAAAATCACTTGAGGAGCAAAAATGAAAAAACTTTTGATATTTGCCATTGCTGCACTGAATGCACTGAACGCAAATGCGCAAATAAGCATTACCCCCAGCTATATCGAAGAAATGAAAGCCCTTGGCACTGTTTCAGGAACAGGTATGGCGTGTGGCGCCCCAAAATATGCCACTTTTGAAATGTTGGCGCGCGCTATATTGGTCACCAAAGCCGTCAGCGATAAAAATCAAGAAGAAGGCATGATTGCCTACAACACGGCAAAAGCCGATGCTTTTCTTTCCAAACAAGCCGACGGTCTGTTTAATTGTGATGAAATAAACGCCCGTTTCAACGAACAGAAAATATTCAAAACTACTCTTTACGGCGACGGCACAATAAAGATGTATGACGGAAAAGTTTTTTATCCGCGGCATGCCTATGACGCCACTTTGTTAAAAGATGATGAAAATGCCAACAGGCAAGACGCCGTTGAAATTTATAATGAAGCAAAACAACGCAGCAAAGGACGAAAAAAATCGGCAGTAAGCGAAGATGGACGCGCTCTTGTTCCGGAAACACAGCCGGCTGCCGCCCTGCCGCAAACAAACGCCGCGCGTCCTGTCAAATCTTCCGCAGTGCGTGCTTCTCAAACAAAAGCCAACGACAATGGCGGTATCCGCCATATCAGTAACAAACAACGCTAATTTAACATTTTTAGGAGCAAATATCGTTATGGCATCTTACCAATATATCTATGTCATGCAAAATCTTACAAAAGTTTTCCCCGGAGGAAAAGAACTGTTTAAGGGGATAACTTTATCTTTTTTCCCAGGAGCCAAAATCGGCGTGCTAGGCGTTAACGGCGCGGGAAAATCAACTTTGTTGAAAATTATGGCCGGTGTCGACAAAGAGTTCAACGGCGAAGCTTGGGCAGCTGACGGGGTAAAAGTCGGCTATCTTGAACAAGAACCGAAACTTGACCCTTCAAAAAATGTTATTGAAAATATTATGGACGGCTTGGGAGAAACACGCGATCTTCTTAAACGTTTTGAAGAAATATCCATGCGCTTTGCCGAACCGATGACCGATGACGAAATGAACGCCTTAATAGAAGAGCAAGGCGAATTGCAGGAAAAGATAGATGCCTGCAACGGCTGGGATCTGGAACGCAATGTAAAAATCGCCATGGATGCGCTGCGCTGTCCGCCGGCTGAAAGTGATGTAACAAAACTTTCCGGAGGTGAAAAACGCCGTGTGGCGCTTTGCCGCCTTTTGTTATCAAAACCTGATATGTTGCTGTTGGATGAGCCTACAAACCATTTGGACGCAGAATCTGTGGCATGGCTTGAAAAACATCTGCAAAATTATAGCGGAACCGTTGTTATGGTTACACACGATCGCTATTTTCTGGATAATGTTACCGGCTGGATTTTGGAACTTGACCGCGGACAGGGAATTCCTTATGAAGGCAACTATTCATCATGGTTAGAGCAAAAACAAAAACGCCTTGAACAAGAAGAAAAAGAAGAAAGCGCCCGCCAACGCACGCTTGCCAGCGAGCTGGAATGGATTCATAAAAACCCAAAAGCTCGTCAGGCAAAATCAAAAGCGCGTATTAATGCTTATGATGAATTGCTGCAAGCTTCGGCAAAAGACAAAATAACAACGGCAAACATCAATATTCCAATGACCGAACGTCTCGGCGATTTGGTTATTGAAGCCGAACATATTTCAAAAAGCTACGGCGACCGCATGTTAATTGATGACCTCTCCTTCAAAATTCCGAGAGGCGCCATCGTCGGCATTATCGGTCCCAACGGTGCAGGAAAAACAACTTTGTTCCGCATGATTACCGGACAGGAAAAACCGGACAGCGGCACAATTCGCATCGGTGAAACCGTAGATCTCGGCTATGTAGACCAAACCCGTGACGAACTTGACTCCGACAAAACCATCTGGCAGGAAATTTCAGACGGATTGGATATGATTACACTGGGCAAAAAAGAATTTCCATCGCGGGCTTATGTTGGACAATTCAACTTCAAAGGCACTGATCAACAGAAAAAAGTCGGACAGCTTTCCGGCGGTGAGCGCAACCGCGTCCATCTGGCTAAAATGCTGCGTAAAGGCGCCAATGTTATTTTATTGGATGAACCTACCAATGATTTGGATGTTGACACTCTGCGCTCCCTGGAAGAAGGAATTATGAACTATCCCGGGTGTGTGCTTGTTACTTCGCACGACAGATGGTTTCTTGACCGCCTGGCAACCCATATTTTAGCTTATGAAGGCGATAGCAAAGTTGTTTGGTTTGAAGGCAACTTTGAAGAATATGAAAAGGACAAACGCGCCCGTCTTGGCGAAGATGCCTGCAATCCGCACGCCATACGCTACAAACCATTGGTTCGCAAATAAAGCGCACAAAAAAAACACCTTCCGTTTTGAACGGGAGGTGTTTTTTTAATCAAGTTTCGATAGTTATTCGGTATAAACGATAATTTGACATCCCTGATCCGTTGTATGGCGGGATGATCCAAAACGGATATTTTACAGTATCGCAAGCACATTTATATTTGCCTCCGCAATTTCCATCGGTAGCAAAGCATACGCGCGCTTGGGCTTCAAACACGAAAATACAGCCGCACACCAATAAGCACGCCGCTGCCAAATAATTGCACAGTTTCTTCATGGCCTTTCCCTTTCTTGCCGTTACTCAACTTGTTACAATTAATTGCACATTTAAATGTAACAAAAAACGCCGCAAAAACCTTTGTTTTTGCAGCGTTTTTTAAAATTGTTCAAAATGATTATTTACATTGCCAATTTTCTTGCGCACGTCTGGCGCGGATAGCTTGTTTTGCCTCCTCAGGCAAACTTTTAAAGACCCTGTTGCGAATTGATGAAGACTTGCGCCCCCACTCCAAACGCCCCCACTCGCTTTCTTGATAAACAGGTTTCATTTTTTCCATAAGCAGAACTGCCTCACGATAGCGGGATCCATGCGGAAGTTTCAACAACACGGAAAAAGCTTTGTCATAGGCTTTTATCTGTTGCATATATGTTGAAAAGTTTTCTTTCTTATCAGCTCTTGCAACCATTTCTTCATAATAAGGACGCGCCAATTTTCCAACCAGTGACACAACCTGCGCATTATTACGTGAACGCAAAGTCATTTTTCTCAAAACTTTTTCGGCGTAGCTGTAATTTTCAGACGCACTTCCGTGGCTGACTGCTAAACATTGCAGCATAAAAGCAAGATTGCCGTCATTTTCAGTTTTATTTAAAGGAGATTCATTTACAAAAGCTTTTATATGTTTGCGCCATTTTTTATAATCGTCTTCAGGCATAGGCAGAGATGATAAATAGCCATAAGCATAACATACCGCCAATCTATCACCCAATATCGGCTGCTGTGGAAAAGTATCATACAATCCTTCAGCAATTGTGCGAATATCACGTTGATTTGTGGAAATTGAATTTTTATCCTGAGTTCCCTGCCGCTCTTTGGCATACTGAATCCAAAAATCGCGCATTTCCTGTTTATATTCCGCAAAAGTTTTATCGGCCATTACACATCTCACCGTTATAAATCTTTAACCATTTTGGCAAAAGTAATGCCGTTTTCTTCAAAAATATCACCTTCCGCCCTAAAACCAAGTTTTTCATAAAAGTGAACGACAGACAACATCGCATGCATTATTAACCGTGAATATCCTGCTTCTTTTGCCCGTTTTTCAGCATAAGCAATCATCTGATGCCCTATGCCTTCGCGTTGATATTTTCCGTCAACAGCAACTTGCATCATACGTATTTCTTTATCATTAAGAGGAACCATCATTAAACCGCCGACTAATTTATCATCCAAACTTTCGACACACCCGATATGCAAATATCCGATTTCTTTTTGCCGATAACTGTCAAGAAATTTTAATCCCAAAGGCTCAAGCAGCACTTTATAACGCAGCTCCACAAGCTCGTCATAACGAGCTGAACCAAAGTCAATATCAATCATTTTTTTCATTTGGCACCTCCTAATGCTTTAGGATATATATTTATTATGTACCATATTTCACCGTCATAATCAATAATATATTGCTTTAGGCGTTTTTTTATTCTATTTATGAAGAACTTAATATTAAATTTTTACGGAAAAGATATGGCTCACGATTTGAATTTGATACGCAACTTTGCAATAATTGCCCACATTGATCATGGAAAATCTACTCTTGCAGACAGACTTATTGAATATTGCGGAGGTCTGACTTCACGCGAAATGCAGGATCAGGTTTTAGATTCGATGGATATTGAACGAGAACGAGGCATTACCATCAAAGCACAAACCGTACGCTTAAAGTATCATGCAAAAGACGGAAAAGATTATCAGCTGAACCTTATGGACACCCCAGGACACGTTGACTTTTCTTACGAAGTCAGCCGTTCTTTGGCTTCATGTGAAGGTTCGGTTTTAGTTGTCGATGCCACTCAGGGAGTTGAGGCTCAAACCTTAGCCAATGTTTATTTGGCTATTAATAACAACCACGAAATTGTTCCTGTCTTAAATAAAGTTGATTTACCTTCAGCAGAACCCGAAAAAGTGCGCCAGCAAATCGAAGACGTTATTGGTTTGGACGCTTCAAACGCTGTTGAAACATCAGGAAAAACCGGACTTGGCGTTCCTGAACTTTTAGAAGCCATTGTAACCAGACTGCCTGCTCCGCGAGGCGATGAAAATGCTCCGCTGAAAGCACTATTAATTGACAGTTGGTATGACAGTTATCTCGGCGTGATTATTTTGGTGCGTATTCATGACGGCGTTATCCGCAAAAAGCAACAAATCCGCATGATGTCGAACAATGCGGTTTATCAAATTGATAAAGTGGGAATTTTCACCCCTAAAATGCAAGATACAGATGCTTTATACCCTGGGGAAATCGGCTTTATCACTGCCAGCATCAAAAGCGTGAGCGACTGCCATATTGGCGATACAATCACTGATAACAAAGCTCCATGCACAACGCCTTTACATGGTTTTAAACCTTCAATACCGGTAGTGTTTTGTTCTATATTTCCGGTCGACAGCAGCCAATACGACAATTTGAAAGACGCATTGGCCAAATTGCGCCTCAATGACGCGAGCATTGATTATCAAAATGAAAACTCTGCTGCTCTTGGTCTGGGATTTCGCTGCGGTTTTCTCGGACTTTTGCATATGGAAATTATTCAAGAACGTTTAGGACGCGAATTTGATCTTGACTTAATTACCACGGCGCCATCGGTTGCCTATAACATCAATTTGACAGACGGCAGCCAAATAACTTTGCACAATCCTGCAGATATGCCTGATTTGTCAACAGTAGTTTCTATTGAAGAACCTGTTGTTAAAGCCACAATTTTAGTCCCCGACGAATATTTGGGCGCAGTTTTAAAACTTTGCAACGACCGCCGCGGCGAACAGGAAGAATTAACCTATGTCGGCAATCGCGCTATGGCCGTCTATAAAATTCCGCTGAATGAAATTGTTTTTGATTTTTATGACAGATTAAAATCAATCACCAGCGGTTATGCAAGTTTTGATTATGAAATTATCGGACACCAAATTTCTGACTTGGTAAAAGTTCAAATTTTGATAAATGAAGAGCCGGTTGACGCTTTGGCATTTTTGTGTCACAGACAAGAAGCTGAATCCCGCGGACGGCAAATCTGCGAACGGCTTAAAGATTTAATTCCGCGGCATTTGTTCAAAATTCCGATTCAAGCAGCTATCGGCGGAAGAGTTATTGCCCGCGAAACAATTTCGGCGTTACGCAAGGACGTAACCGCAAAATGCTACGGCGGTGATATTACCCGTAAGCGCAAATTGTTAGACAAACAGAAAAAAGGAAAATTGCGTATGCGGCAATTCGGTAAAGTTGAAATTCCGCAATCCGCCTTTATTGAGGCTTTGCGTATCGGTGATCAATAACCCAAACTTAAAAACGAGTGAATCTTATATTCACTCGTTTTTTATATTAGTTCACCATTATACCGCCCCCATAAAATATGGAGAATGCGGAAAATAATAAGAAACGAGAGAAAAAATTTTTGAGTGTACATAAACGTACATGATGAAATTTTTTACTCGATATTTCTGTATTAGTTCACCATTATACCGCTACCATAAAATATGGAGAATGCGGGAAATAATAAGAAACGAGAGAAAAAATTTTTGAGTGTACATAAACGTACATGATAAAATTTTTTACTCGATGTTTCTGTATTAGTTCACCATTATACATATTTTATTTAATACGGTTTTTTAATTTATTCCACCCAGTATTCTGCCTTTTCAGCTCTTCTTCCTGCTTTTTAACATTGGCAGTGGCTTTTGCTTCCCATTTGCGAATTGGCTCGCTGTTTTTATTTATCATTTTACGCTGTTGCTCATTTTGAATTATTCCTATTGGCAAAACCTGATTAAGCAAGGCTGGAGAAATAAATTCTTCATGTTTGGTTTGAAGATTGGTTACCAATACATCTATAAGTTCTGCCGAAGGTTTATAATTAAACGCATTTAGCTGTCCTGCATAAAACACAACCAAAGCATGGCACGGCGATGAAAATAAAACATCAGTATAATCAACACCGCGGACATAGCGCAAAATAATTTTCGGCTGAATCAAACATTGTTCGGCGTTGTCAAAATCAACTCCATTTGTTTCGGCAAAAAAATTCTGATTTAACACATCACGAACTTCGTTATTAAGCATACCGCAAAATCCTCTGATTGGAAACCCATCTAAAGTGTAGCCTTTATATTCATTATCCTGAGGAAAAACTTCATAACAAAAGACTTGTTCGGCTTCAAATATATTTTTCATTGCCACAGCACCGACTTCATCAACAAAACGGCTGTTAGGCTGCAAAGTATCTTCTTCCTGATTTGGGCGTTTCCATGCGTTTTCAGCCTGTCCGAAAGATTGTATTCCTTCTGTCGCGCTTTGAGCGTAAACTGTCTGAAAAGGCAAAACTGCCGCAAATAAACCTGCCAGCCAACCTTTATAACACATTTTTTGTTCTCCTCAGTAAATAGAATAAATAAAATTATAATTTATTGTCGCAACTTGACAAGATAAATCAATCTTCCTGTTGTTCATCATCTGTTTGCACGCTCGAATCTATGGCGTATCCCGTAGCACGCACAGTGCGGATATAATCCGGTCCGTATTCATTTAATGATTTACGCAAGCGCCGGATATGAACATCGACAGTTCGGGATTCTACATAAATATTATTTCCCCACACATTTTTCAGTAAAAACTCGCGGGAAAAGACCTTCCCCGGAGTTTCCATCAACATTTTAAGCAAACGAAATTCCGTTGGGCCGAGATGAATATACTTATCACCGCGAAAGACTTTTCTTTCAGCCAAATCCATTCTTATATCTTCAAAAACATATTCTTTCTGCGACATAAGCTCGGGAGCGCGGCGCAAATTTGTTTTAACGCGCGCCATAAGCTCCGGCACGGAAAAAGGTTTTGTAACATAATCATCAGCACCGGCTGTCAAACCTTTTATTTTATCTTCTTCTTCACCTTTAGCCGTCAGCATAATTATCGGAATATCTTTTATATCGGGTTTATTGCGTATCATTTTACAAATTTCTATACCCGAAAGCTCAGGCAGCATCCAATCCAACAAAATAACCGAAGGACAATATTTTTCAACCGCTGCCATAGCCTTGCTTCCGACTGTTTCCCAAACAACATCGTATCCTTCTTTTTCGAGATTGTATTTAAGCAAAAGTCCCAATGCTTCTTCGTCTTCAATCACCATAACTGTGGTCATAAGATGTTCTCCTGATTTTTAAGAGCCGCAATATTGCCTGCATAGTCAGGTGTTTTAAACACGGAACTTCCGGCAACAAGCACATCGGCTCCTGAATTTTTGCATTGCATAGCCGTTGCAGGCGTAATTCCTCCATCAACTTCTATTAAAATATTATGCTGAACAATATTTTTACGAATTTCAGAAATTTTTTGCAACTGGTCCGGCATAAAACTTTGTCCGCCGAACCCCGGATTTACGGTCATAACCAAGACCACATCCAACAGAGGCAAAAAAGGAATTATTTTTTCAGCCGATGTTTGCGGACATAATGACAAACCGGCTTTTTTACCAAACTTTCGGATTAAACTTAGGATTGAAGCAACATCGGAACAAGCTTCAAAATGAACGGTAATAATATCTGAGCCGGCAGCTGCGAACCATGGTATCATTTTTTCGGGATTTTCAACCATCAGATGAGTATCAAAAGGCAATCGCGAAAAAGGGCGCAAAGCTTTTATAATTTGCGGTCCAAAAGTCAAATTAGGTACAAAATGCCCGTCCATAACATCAAGATGCAGCCAATCGGCACCAGCAGCGGTCAATTTTTTGACCTCATCGCGCAAACACCCGAAATCAGCTGATAATAAGCTCGGCGATACAAGCACATTCATTCTCCCTTTATTAATAATACTCATAAAGTATATAGATGATACATTGATTTTTCTTTAATAGCAATTATTTAAAATTTCAATTTCAACATATTGCAAGGAGAAAAAAATGGGACAAATCGCACAAAAAATCAGCAAAGTTGACCGAGAAAAACTTTTGGACATATTAAATCAGGCCTATGCCGAAGAATGGTTAGCTTATTATCAATATTGGATAGGCAGCCAAATTATCAGCGGTCCGATGCGCGTAACAGTTCAGGAAGAATTTATGAAACATGCAAATGAAGAACTTGAACATGCCCAAATATTGGCAACGCGTATTATTCAGTTAGGAGGAACACCTTTGTTAAATCCGGCAGAGTGGAGCAAATACGCCCGTTGCGGGTATGATGCGCCGCATGACGATTTTATTATGTCCTTATTACAACAAAACTTGGATTCCGAGCGCTGCGCCATTAATCGTTATCAGCAAATTTGCGAAATCTGCTTTGGAAAAGATTTTGAAACTTTTAAAATTTCACAGAAAATTCTTCATGAAGAACTTGATCATGAGCAAGATTGGGAAGATTTTATTAATGATTTAAAAAAAGGAGCAAAATTTTTTCAAACACAGTTAGCTTAAAAAGTTTGTTGACAAATTAAACAAAAATTGTAATATATGACAAAACAAAGAACAAAACTTTTGTTTTCTCCCTAATATATCGCAACTCCAAATAATTAGTTTTAGGGAAAAGAAAGATGCCGACCAAGCCAATATCGGCATCTTTTTTTAGGCTTAAATCATAAAAAAAGACCGCTGAAAAGCGGCCTTTTTTTTCCGTAATGCAAAATGCAATTATAATTCACCTGCGGCATAACGTTTTGCCATTTCCGACATCGGAATAACTTTGATTTTGTCAGCATTTCCAGCTGCACCGAATGCAATATAACGAGCTTCGCAAACTTTCTGCATTTCTTCAATTGCAGGTTTAAGATATTTACGAGGATCGAATTCTTTTGGATTTTCAGCAAACAATTTACGAATTGCACCGGTAATAGCCATACGGCAATCGGTATCGACATTAACTTTGCGAACACCTGATTTAATACCACGGACAATTTCTTCTACCGGAACGCCAAAAGTCTGAGGAATAGCACCGCCATAGGCATTGATTAAATCCTGCAATTCCTGCGGAACAGAAGAAGAACCGTGCATAACCATGTGGGTATTCGGTAATTTTTGATGAATTTTTTCAATAACGTCAATCGCCAAAATATCTCCGGTGGGTTTACGAGTAAATTTATAAGCACCGTGAGATGTTCCAACAGCAACAGCCAAAGCATCAAGCTTTGTTTCGGCAACAAAACGAGCAGCTTCATCAGGATCGGTGACCAAACGTTTTTTATCAATAGTACCTTCTGCACCATGACCATCTTCTTTATCGCCTTTACCTGTTTCAAGAGAGCCGATAACCCCGAGTTCACCTTCAACTGATGCACCTACGGCATGAGCACGGGCTACAACTTCTTTGGTTACATTAACATTATATTCAAAAGATGACGGGGTTTTTCCGTCTGCTTCCAAAGAACCATCCATCATAACTGAAGAATATCCGTTAACAATAGCTGACTGACAGATATTAACCGACGCGCCGTGATCCTGATGGAGGCAAATCGGCAATTCCGGAAACATTTCAATTCCAGCGGCAACCATGTGACGAATCATAGGATCTCCGGCAAATTTGCGAGCACCGGTAGAAGTTTGCAAAATGACCGGAGCATTAACCTTGCGGGCAGCTTGCAAAACGGCAATAATTTGTTCCATATCGTTAACATTAAAAGCAGGAACGCCATAATTATTTTCAGCGGCGTGATCGAGAATTTGGCGCATTGTAACTAAAGGCATTTATTTTCTCCTTAAAAAATTTTCCACTGCGTCAAAGTATATCCTGACTCGTTTTTTTGCAAGTTTTTTATTTTATGCTGGAAAAATTCAAAAAACGGGATTATACTTTTTGTCAAGAAAGGACAAAAAATGGGAAAGATAAAAGATAAGCTGGATAAATACAAATGGTGGTTTTGCGGAGCAGTTGTTTGCGGAACTTGTTTATATCTCGCAAATACCAGTGAATTTAAGAAAGAACAGCCTAAAAAAGGCAATACCCAAATTGTTAACCCGAGAGTAAATAAAGGTATCTTGTCCACTCCCGAAAATCTTGAAGATAAAACAAAACTTATCGGTTATTCCATGACTGACGCTTTCAAATATGGTGTTATCAACAGCATAAACGATTATACCAAACAAGCGCCTTATAAAAAAGACACCGTTAATTTTTCTGGTGATTTCAATCAGCTTATAACTTATGGCTATTATCAGAAAATAAACGGCAAAAAACATGTGGTTATCAGCCATATCAACCCTGATACGCTTTCTATTCCAAACGCTTCGCCTTTTATGAAACGGATGATTGTAAGTTTTGCCAAATATCATAATGATGAAAATGAAGTAAGCAAAATCAAAGCTCATGAATTTTGGCACCAAAACAATGATCCGGATATTGTAAACGGCGCTGACATTCAATTAAAAGACAAAACCACCCGCGGTATTTTTGACTATAATATGTCTGCTGAAGAATACGCAACATTGATTGGACACGACGAAATGTCATGCCGTATCAACGGATTGCTCAGCTTACGCGAACAATACAAAAAAAATATGAATCTCAGCATCTTCAAAGGAGAATATAAATTTTACGGCGATGCCGTCCGCAGTGGACAAATAAATCCTCTCAGCAGCGACAGTATCCAAAATCGAAGCGAACAGCTCTTTATTGTTTCGGCAATACATGACCAATGGGAAACAACTAACAAGTACAATTACGAAGATTATACAGTTGCCAAGCTCAATGAACATAAGCCTATGGATGAAAACCGGAAAAATGAATACAATGACGCGCTGAACCACGCCTATACATTCATTTGGGATGGGAAATTGGTCAATATGAATTTTATATCCGATTCCACTTTGTCTGAAATTGAATTAACGGAAAGAGAACAAGAAGCCGTGAAACAACGTCAAGCTTTGGAAAAATGCACACAAAATAAAGAAGAACATAATCAAAATAAAGAAACAGAGCTTTCACTTATTCAAGCAAAAGCTCTGCAACAAGCCAAATACAGCCGATAATCAGCAATATTTTGCAACTTTATCGGCAATAGCTTCCGGTGTAATTCCGAAATGTTTATAAATCTCTCCGGCCGGACCTGATGCTCCAAATCCATCGATTCCAATGATTTCGCCTTTTCCATTCAGATATTTATTCCACCCAAATGGTGAAGCGGCTTCAACCACAATTCGAGGAGCATTGCCTAAAACCTGTTGGCGATATTTTTCTTCTTGAGCGTCAAACAACTCTGTACACGGCATGGAAACCACAGCAGTTTCAATACCTTTTTCACGCAGCAAAGATTGTGCGGCAACAGCTGTCGAAACTTCAGAACCTGTTGCAATAATCGTTGCTTTGCGTTCAGCGCCATTCTGAGTATTGGAAATGACATAACCACCTTTAGCACTCAAATTTTCTGAACAGTCACGGCGTAAAGTAGGCAATCCCTGACGCGACAAAGCCAACAAACTGGGTTTGTTTTCCGTAGTAATTGCCAATTGCCATGCTTCCGCCGTTTCAACCACATCACACGGTCTAAACATAAGCACATTAGGCATTGCCCTGTATGAAGCCAAATGTTCAACAGGTTGATGGGTCGGTCCGTCTTCGCCAACCCCGATAGAGTCATGAGTTAAAACATAAATAACCCGCAATCCCATCAATGCCGACAATCTGATTGACGGACGCATATAATCTGAAAAAACAAAAAATGTGCCGCCATAAGGAATAATTCCGCCATGCAAAGCCATACCATTCATAATCGCCGCCATAGCATGTTCACGAATACCATACATAACATTGTTTCCGCTATAATCTTGCGAAGTAATTGTCTGCATGCCTTTGACAAAAGTAAGATTGGAAGCTGCCAAATCGGCAGAGCCGCCAACAATTTCAGGCACAGCGGGAACAATCTTTTCCAAGCACATTTGCGAAGCTTTACGGGTTGCTACTTTTGTTTTTTCATCAATAGCCTGCTGTTTTAAAGCGTTTAAGGCTTTATCCCAGTCCTTTGGCAAAACATTTGCAGTTATATCGCAAAATTCTTTATTATTTTCCGCAGCCGACAACCAGCGCTTATATTCGTTTTTATTTTTTTTGCCAGCTTCACGCCAAGCGTTAAGGACTTCTTCGGGAACTTCAAAAGCACCATAAGTCCAACCTGATTTTTCGCGCATTGCAGCCAATTCTTCTTCACCCAAAGGCGAACCATGACAAGCCGAAGTTCCGCTTTTGGTAGGAGCACCAAAACCGATTGTTGTTTTGCAGGCAATCAATGTCGGTTTTTCGGATTTTTGTGCCTTAATTATTGCTTGTGCAATATCTTCCTGATTTTGTCCGTCAACTTCAAGAACATTCCAGCCAGCCGCCAGAAAACGCTTAACCTGATCAACAGAACTTGCTTTGTCTACTGTGCCGTCAATGGTGATATTGTTATTATCCCAAAAAACAATTAATTTATTTAGTTTCCAGTGCCCTGCCAAAGAAATAGCTTCTTCGGAAATTCCTTCCATCAGACACCCGTCACCGGCAATAACATAGGTATAATGATTGCAAAGTTCATCGCCGAAACGGGCGTTTAATTTTCGTTCAGCCAAAGCCATGCCAACTGCTGAAGTAATGCCCTGTCCCAACGGACCCGTTGTCATATCAATTCCGGACAAATGCTTATATTCTGGATGCCCTGCTGTTTTGGAGCCGAATTGGCGGAAATTTTTAATATCATCAATACTGATATCGGGATATCCAAGCAAATAGAGTACGGAATAAAGCAGCATAGAGCCATGTCCGGCGGACAAAACAAAACGGTCACGGTCGAACCAACGGGCATCTTCAGGATTTAGTTTAATAAAACGGGTAAATAAAACAGTTGCCACATCAGCCATACCCAAAGGCATTCCAGGATGACCGGAATTAGATTTATTTATGGCATCAGCTGTCAAAAAACGAATAGAATCCGCCATTTTTGACGATAATTCACTATGATTGTAACTCATCAGAAATTTCTCCCGCTAAAAGTTCAAACCTTGTTTTTGGTTATATATGTATTGTTTTTTGGTCAGAGCCATTTCAAGATTGATTTGATACCCCGGCTCATCATTCGGAATACGAACCTCGATTTCATCTCCCGTGACCAAAACTTTTTCACCGCGCTTTTCTATTTCCGTACGGAAAGAATGCGGTTGGCGCCCCATCAGCTTATTAATATTATAACTGGTGTTGGCATAATATGAAATTTCAACATTTTTTCCTGCAATTTCAGAATAACGCACTACTTCAAAAATAGGAGCGATGACCGCCACTGTTTGTTCTGTTTTAGCATTATATCGGCAATAGCCTTCAAATCCGACTATTTCAACTTTATACTGAATATCCTGTCCGTAAAAACGGGTTACATGGCTATATGCCGGCGTAATTACAACATTGGGACAATAACGAATAATTTTATCATTTCCAGCACAAGCTGCCGTCAACATTAAAACTGCGGCAATTAAAGTTTTTTTCAACATCAATTTTTCCTTAAAACGTTAAAATATATTAAGACTATAAAAGGAGATAGCTGTTTTGTAAATAAGCAGCTGCTTTCTATCAACATTCATAATCAAAACGGGCTACTAATTCACTGTGTTTTGAATATATAAACTGATCGACCATGGTAACGGAACGAAGCTTATAGCCTCCGGTAATCAAAATATCGGCATCACGAACAAAACTGTGAGGATTGCAGGAAACAGCAACGATTCTTTTGGGTTTTAAATCATCTTTTAAAGCGGCAATAGCCATTGCCTGCTCTTTTGCGCCGGCGCGCGGAGGGTCAAAAACAACAGCGGCATAGTTTTCTAGTTCTTTTCCGGCTAAAGGATATTTAAATAAATTTCTATTAAGAACTTCCACATTTGCAATCATTTGACGATTGAGAGAAGCTCTAAATCCATCCAAAAGTTCTTCAGATGAATCAACAGCCACAACTTTAACATCAGGCAAAGCAGATAAAGCATACGAAAAAGTTCCGACACCGCAGAACAAATCCGCCACCGTTCCTTGCACGGAACCTATATTATGCAACACCAATTTTACCAGTGTCTGTTCTCCTGCTTTTGAGGGCTGCAAAAATGTTCCGGCCGGAATATAAACTTCGCGTTCAGCGATTTTTAAATAAGGTTTGATTTTTTCCATAATTGTTTCGGGATGATGATTAACGCTTTGCCTATGCGACACACGGATAATTTCATCCTGCGCCGAAACTTTTTCAAAAATAATTTGCCGCAATTCCAAATTCAGCTCGTACGGAAATTCCAGAACCACATCCAAACCATTATCAGCTTCGGTTATCCATACATCTCCGCTTTCGATTTTAAAAACCAGCGGCTTTCCTTTCCTGCCTCGTTCACAGCATTGAACCGAAACAATTTCTTCTAATAATGACCTTATAAAACCCAAATTGCGGTTTATTCGCTCGGTTAATAAATTACAATTATCTATATTGATTATTTCATTGCTTTTTGCGGCATTGAAACCAAAAACTAAATGCCCCTTGTGCCGCGCAAAAGTCAGACTGGCCCGACGGCGGCTTCCATCTTGAATAAAAACAGGTTCTTCAAATTTAAAATCTTGTCGGGTAATGAGCTGCAGTACATTTTTTACTTGTTTAACCTTTTGCTGCTGATAATCAATTAATGACAAATCACGAAAAGCGCAACCGCCACAGATACCGCTGAAACCACAGCTCATTACTGTAAATCCCCCAATCTACCACCGACATTGCCCTTAATGTAAATCAATTTAGTTAAAATATAATAAAAATAAAAAAAAAGATGATTATTTAAAAAATATGCTATAAAATAAGAATTATTTTTAAGGATAAAGGCGAAATGAAGCAAAAATTTCCAAAGCATTTAAGCTATAACTACAAACTTCCGATTGACAGTTTGCCCGCCCGCGCAAATGACAGACTGAGCCTAACAGTTATTTTATCGGCTGTTTTTATCGGATTTATAATGTTTTTACTCGGCATTTTCGAACTTAACAACAGCTTGTATGATGCCAAAGCCGAAACCATATACAAATTGGCAAAAGATTTTAAGCAACCGCTGATCAGCCATACATTTGCCGATTATACATTTATAATTTTGGGATTGGGAATCATAGCCGGCGCGATTATCGCCCACATTCGCTACAAAAAAATATTTTTTGACGGCAGAATTTTTAACGTCGATTTCAAAGGCGTTTTCGGCGAAGTCGAAATGTTCAGCGAAAACCTGCGTAATTACCGCGGAGTTAGAATGCGTATTGAATTTTTCCAATTCGGCATAGTGAACAAAAACAAATACATAATTGAACTTGAACATATAGACCCGGGGAAGACCATACCTTTATATATTTCAACAGATGGCAGCGGCATATATGATATTTGGCATTATTATGCAAAACGACTTGAAAAACCGACAATAATGGATACTGATGAAGGTCTGAAAGTTATTGATACCCCTGATTTAAATAAAAATTTGAAAAACTACATTCTCTCAAATGGATTGGAAACAAATTACACGGTTATTCCGCCTTTGCCGAAAGTTTTCAAATATGCTCAAAGAAGTGATAAAACCGTTTTAAGCAGCAAAAAAGCTTTTTGGGATATTTTAAGCGTGATTGTTTCCGTTTGGTTGCTGTTTTACACTTTAATATTGGGAGCCGCTTTGTATAACTATACAAAGATTCTTAAAATGGTGGGGTCGGCATGGAAATTTAACAGCTGTCTGGTTCTAGCCTCTGTAATCTTGATACTTTGCCTGCTTTGGCTTTTCCGTAGAGAAAAAATAGTTATAAAGAGCAACCGAATTATATTGATTTACAAATTCTTGCTGCTATCACGCAAAAATCAAGATGTGGAAATTGATCATATCAAAGAAATAGAAATCATGAGTAATCCGGTTAACAATCGTTATTATTTGGCCATTATCACCCAACATAGCATAGCCGCTTTCGGAACCAAAATGCCTCTTGAGGATTTGCGTTGGGTTAAAAAATTTCTCATTCACGAAATTTTGAGATAAATTTTGATTGATAAGCGCAGCAATTAAGCTATATAAGTAAAAATAAAAACTAATTAGAAGGTAAACCGATGAAAAAAAACGAAGAATATACAATGCAAGATGCTTTTATCCGTGAAGTTGATGAAGATTTAAAAAATGAATCAATGAAAAAATTGTGGGATAAATACGGTTTGTTTGTCCTTTTAATCGTTATTGTTTCTTTAACCGTAGCCGTTAGCTACGAATCGATAAAAAGCTGGTATATAAAACGCGCCGAAAACCGCACTGAAGGCTATGCCGTAGCTTTAAGCATGCAAAACCAAGGATTATTTGACGACAGTCTTGAAGCCCTAGACTTGATTATCAATCAAAAAATGGGAACTTATGCTGAATTAGCTGAAATGCAAAAAGCCAACATTCTTTTAGAACAAAACAAAGAAAAAGAAGCTTTGGCTCTGCTGGAAAAAATAGCCAATGATAAAAGCCGCAGCCAGCAGTTGCGCGACACAGCATTAATCAAACTTGCTTCTTACCGTCAGGACGGCGCAACTTTTGAAGAAATGTCTGAATTGCTCAGCTCCATCACAAAGTCAAAAGATAATGCGTGGTATGCTGTTGCCGAAGATATGTTAGCCACAATTTTGCTGCGTGACGGCAATATCGAACAGGCAAAAGAAATTTACAATGCATTGCTTGAGAACCAAGACACTCCGGATGACTTGAAAAACCGCATCAAAGATATTTTATCAGTGTTATAGGAAATAAAGAGAAATGTTGTTACGCAAAAAAACGGCTTGGATTATTGCCTCGGTAATCGTTTTATTCGGTTGTGGCAAAGAAAAATTGGTTATTGACGGACAAAGGATTCCCGTATTGGATAAACCTGAAACTATTGCTGCAGATTACATGAAAGGTGACATAAAAATTTCACTGCCGACTCCTCAAAAAAATTATGAATGGACGCAAACCGGCGGAAATTCCGAACACAATGCCGAGCATATTGCCAGTAACGACGAGTTAAAAGAGATTTGGTCACAAAGCTTTGGAAATGGAAACTCCAAACGCGATTATTTAATAGCCGCTCCGATTATTGCCGATAATAAAGTTTTTGCCATTGACGCCGATGCCGTTGTCAGTGCATATACGCAAAAAAGCGGGGAAAAACTATGGGAAAAACGCTTAAAACCTCAAATCCGCGACGATAAAAAGACAGTTTTAAAAGGTGCGGGAATAGCTTATGACAATGGAAAAATTTTTGCGACCACAGGATTCGGCGGTGTTTTTGCTCTGAATGCCGATGATGGCAAAATCGTTTGGAAATTTTATGACAAAACACCAATCCGCATTGCACCGACTGTCGGCGGAAAAAAAGTTTTTGTCCAAACAATAGAAAATGTTTTAATAGCTTTAGAACAAAATTCTGGTTCTGAAATTTGGCGCTATGCCGCCCCCAACGAAGATACTGTCTTAGTCGGCGGCGCAGCTCCGGCTTATGATGACGCCATGGATATTTTAATTGCCTGTTTCAGCAATGGTGAAATACGCGCCATAAAAGCCAGCACCGGTTCTCCGCTATGGGGAGATTATTTGGTTTCAAGCTTCAGAAACAACACATTAGCTGACATTAATGCAATCAGAGCCAATCCGGTTATCGGCGGCAATATGGTTTTTGCAGCAGGACACAACATTTTAACCGCATTAGATTTACGCAGCGGACAAAGAATTTGGGAACGCGAATTCGGAAGCAACAACCAACCATGGTTAGCAGGAAAATATTTGTTTGTATTGACGGGAACCACCCATCTTTTGGCTATTGATACCGAAAGCGGAAAAATTATATGGGACACTAAAATTCCAGCCGGAGAAAAAGTTTCTGATGCCGTCGGCGTTATATACACGGGACCGGTGCTTATTAACAATAGATTGTTAGTCAACACTTCAAACGGATACACATTTTATATTTCTCCTTATACAGGTGAAATTATGGGATTTTTAAAACTTTCCGATGGTTCTGCTGTTTCACCGATTGCCGCAAACGGACAAGTTATCATAACCACGACCAACGCCAAACTGCTGGCATATCAATAGGAGAAAAAAATGCCGTTAAAAGTAGCTATCATCGGTCGTCCGAACGTAGGAAAATCAACTCTGTTTAATAGGCTTGCCGGACGAAAATTGGCCATTGTACATGACAAACCCGGGGTGACGCGCGATAGAAAAGAAACCGAAGCAACATTGCAAGACCTGAAGTTGCTGATTATTGACACAGCCGGTTATGAATATTCGAATGAAGATAATCTGGAACGCCGTATGTGGGATCAAACTAAAAAAGCAATAGATGCGGCTGATGTCTGTTTGTTTTTGTATGATGCCAGAGAAGGAGTTCAGCCTTACGACGAGCATTTTGCCGACATTTTGCGCAGAGCTCATAAACCTGTGGTTTTATTAGCCAACAAATGTGAAGGAAAAATTCAGGAAGACAGCCGTTTTGAAGCATACAAACTTGGTCTTGGCGAACCTATTCCGTTTTCGGCGGAACATGGTCTTGGTATGCTTGATTTGCACGATGCTCTGAAAAAATATTACAAAAAAGAAGAGCCTCAAAACGACAAAGAGGATATTGATAAAAGCAAACCTATTCAATTAGCCATTGTTGGCAGACCAAATGTTGGAAAATCAACATTGATGAATCGGTTGATCGGACAGAAAATCGCGATCACCTCCAACAAACCACAGACAACGCGCAATCGGATTCAGACTGTCTATACGTGCGATGAGGGGCAGATCATATTTTTGGACACACC
>ENA-ORNT01000551-ORNT01000551.1-human-gut-metagenome-genome-assembly--contig:-NODE-551-length-27243-cov-21.633073_pt1 | contig 27243 bp, 19 predicted proteins | sample MGYA00242120_ERZ509032 | MGnify/ENA primary metagenome ERZ509032 (study PRJEB26280, sample SAMEA2338729) | human gut metagenome | biome: human gut; feature: human-associated habitat; material: faeces...
TTTCGTGCAACGAGGGCAATATGCCTAAGGGTGTCAACGACTCGTCGTTCATTCCTTACTCCATTCGCAAGTTTCACGGGCTCACCACCATCGACAACAAGATTGCCATCTACGCCTATTACTTCTATCGTCTGATGCAAAGGGCTTCCGACATTTCGTTGGCTTACAACACCACAACCGAAGGCACTCACACCTCAGAAATGAGCCGCTTCATGCTTCAGCTAATGGTGGAAAGTGGTCACAATATCAAGCGTCAAAGCATCATGGCGCAGCAGTCGCCAGCCAAAACTTTACAACACGAAGTGGCGAAAGACGACAAGGTGATGGAGAAAATGCTCACGCCAAAAGAGGGCAAAGAGACCATCAGTATCTCGCCTTCGGCTATCGGAGTTTACCTCACTTGCCAGCTGAAATATTATTACATGCATGTGGTGGGTCTTCGCGAAAACGACGAGACCGACGACGACGATATTGATGCTCGAATATTCGGAAATATATTCCATGCTGCAGCCGATTTCCTGTACAAAGATTATAAGGGACGGGTGTTGCAAAAGTCTGACTTCGGCAACCTCAGAAAGCACATCGACCATTGCGTGGAGAAAGCCTTCGTGAGTGTGCTCTACGAGAAGGATCCTGAGACCACTCGCTTGGGCAAGCTCAACGGTCTGCAGGAGATAAATTCTATGGTCATAAAGAAGTATCTGGGCAAACTCATCGAGGCGGATGCCAAGCAGGCTCCAATCACCATCATCGACACGGAGAAATGGGTGGAGAAGATGCATGACATCAACGTTGGTGGCAAAACAATCAAATGCAAGGTTGGTGGCATCATCGACCGCATAGACCGCATAGAAAACTCAGACACCATTCGCATCGTGGACTACAAAACGGGTCGTTATCCTGCTTACTGGCCAACATCTGTAGACGACATCTTCGACCCTGCCAAAAACAAGGATATTCCTGCTAACTACTACATCCAAACGATGCTCTATTCTACCATCGTTAAGGACAAGGTAGAGGACAAGAAGGTGAGCCCGGCATTGCTGTATATTCAGAAAATGTCGGCCGACGACTACGACCCTATTCTGCAAATCAACAAGGAGCCCATTACTGACATCGCAGAGTATCGTGACCAGTATGTAGAGCTGCTCGACAATCTCTTTGCCGAAATCTTCGATCCTGCCATTCCTTTCGCCCCTACTACCGACACCTCCCGATGCGAACATTGCGCCTTTGCCAACCTGTGCAAATAAAATTGGCACACACTTTGCACATATTTTATAAAAAAAAGTATAACTTTGTACCCGAAACACAACAGAAAATACAAATATATGACAAGTCAGTTTTCGCCCAAAGTATCGGAAATTCTCGTGTTTAGCCGCGAAGAAGCCACACGATTAGCAAGTCGCTCGGTTGGTCCTGAGCATTTGCTACTTGGCATTATGCGCGATAAACAAGGAGACATAAACCATATTTTCAGCAGAATGTCGATAAACATGGATAACATAAAACACGAGCTCGAAGACAAAGTTCGTGAAGACGACATTACTCAACCAATATCAACATCCGAGCTGGTGCTCAACGAACAAGCCAACAAGCTATTGAAGCTCGCTGTGCTCGAGGCAAGAATGCAACACTCGCAGATTGTTGACGTAAACCACCTGTTGCTCGCCATCCTCCACGACCAAAACAACAACGGAGCTAAAGAGGTGCTGGAGAGCAACAATATCACTTATCAAGACATGTTGGCATACTTACAAAAGCCAAGCAAGCCAGCAGAAGGCATGAACCTCACCAGCGACGACGACTACGACGACGAACTCGACGAGGAACCAAGAAGTGCCTCTAACTCAGGCACATCCAGCAGCACCACTACAGCCACAGCCAAGAAGGTGGGTGGCAAAACTCCCGTAATAGATAATTTCTCTACCGACCTCACCAAGGCTGCCCTTGAGGGAAAACTCGACCCTGTGGTAGGAAGAGAGAAAGAGATTTGTCGCGTCACAGAAATATTGTGCCGCCGCAAGAAAAACAACCCTATCCTCATAGGCGAACCGGGTGTGGGCAAGAGTGCCATCGTAGAGGGATTGGCGCAGCTCATAGCTACGCGCAAAACATCGCCTGTGCTCTTTGGCAAGCGCCTCGTGAGCCTCGACATGACAGCCATGGTGGCAGGAACAAAATATCGCGGACAGTTCGAAGAGCGCATTCGTGCGCTATTGAAAGAGCTGGAGCAAAATCCTGACATCATAGTGTTTATCGACGAGATTCACACCATGATTGGAGCGGGCAACCAGCAAGGAAGCATGGATGCTGCCAACATCATGAAGCCTGCCTTGGCTCGTGGCACAATACAATGCATCGGAGCCACAACGACCGACGAATATCGCACTTCGATAGAGAAGGATGGAGCATTGGAACGCAGATTCCAAAAGGTGCTCGTGGAGCCTACTTCGGCAAGCGAGACCCTCGAGATACTCCACAACATCAAAGAGCGCTACGAGGAGCACCACAACGTGACGTACACGGAGGAGGCTCTTGCTGCTTGTGTCAATTTGACAGAACGTTATGTCAACGACCGCTCATTCCCAGACAAAGCCATCGACGCCTTGGACGAGGTGGGCTCGCGCATACGCCTACGTAGCGCACATGTTCCTACTGAGATTACTGAGAAAGAGAAGGAACTGGACATCACAAAGCAGAAGAAGCAGATGGCTATCAACAACCAAAACTTTGAGCTTGCTGCTGGCTTCCGCGACAGACAGACAACGATAGAGCAGGAATTGGCTGAACTAAACCGCAAATGGCAAGCCAACGAATGCACCACTCGATCGGAAGTAAACGAAGCCGACGTGGCAGAGGTAGTTTCGATGATGTCGGGAGTACCTGTGCAGCGTGTGGCTGCTTCTGAGGGCAGTCAGCTGAAGGGAATGGCAGACAAGCTGAAACACGAGATTATAGCTCAAGATAGCGCCATCGACAAGATTGTGAAGGCCATCCAGCGCAACCGTGTGGGCTTAAAGCCTGCCAACCAGCCTATTGGCGCCTTTATGTTCTTGGGTCCAACGGGTGTTGGCAAAACCTATTTGGCTAAGCGATTGGCAGCCCTGATGTTTGGTCGCGACGACGCCTTGATTCGTATCGACATGAGCGAATATAGCGAGAGCTTCAACACCTCGCGCCTCGTAGGTGCGCCTCCAGGATACGTGGGCTACGAAGAGGGCGGACAGCTCACGGAGCGTGTGCGCCGTCATCCATATTCTATAGTATTGCTCGACGAGATAGAGAAAGCTCATGGCAACGTGTTCAACATGTTGCTGCAGGTGCTCGACGAGGGTCGACTCACAGACGGCAACGGTCGTTTGGTAGACTTCCGCAACACCATAATCATCATGACTTCTAATGCCGGAACTCGTCAGCTCAAAGAGTTTGGCAAGGGTGTGGGCTTCACCGCAGGCACCAGTCTTGGCGCAAATCTCGACGAAAAAGACAAGGAATATGCTCGTTCTATCATCCAAAAGAGCCTTAGCAAGCAATTTTCACCAGAGTTCCTAAACCGTCTCGACGACATTATCACCTTCGATCAGCTCGACCTTGCAGCCATCAAGCGCATCATCGACCTTGAGCTCCACGGTCTGCATACGAAGATGGAGGAGATGGGTTACAAGCTGGAAATCAGCGACAAAGCTAAGGAGTTTGTTGCCACTAAGGGCTACGATGTTCAGTTTGGTGCTCGCCCACTAAAGCGTGCCATCCAGACCTACATAGAGGACGGAATCTGCGAATTGCTCCTCGACGAAACCCTTGCTCCAGGCGACACAATCCTCGTAGATAAGGCCGAAAATAGCGAAAAACTCACTATTGAGCAAAAGAAATAATAAAAATATTAGAGGGAAAATATCGGTTTTCAGCCATATTTTCCCTCTTTTTTTTGTGCATATTCCTCCTCTATTTGTGTAGATCTCTTTACTTTTGTGTGTTTCAACATAAGCCGAATCACATCACTTTGCCTTCACAATTCAAGCTTAATATATTGAAATACAAGATATTAGCTATGACAAGATTTGAACCATTGAATGTTAAAACATTGGGGGCAAAAGTTAAAAGTCGGACAACATCGGACATAAGCGGACAACGATATGCGGAGCTGATGTATTTTTGCAAAGGGTTTGGGAGAGAATAAGGGTAAGAGACTTGAAAACTAAGGGTAAACGACGAGATACGAAGGCTAACAGCGAGAAATAAGGGTAAACGACGAGAAACAACGCGACAGACCGCACAAGCTAATGAGAGTAATCGAAAGGCGCCACGAGATTATTCGAAAAGGCTGATGAGGATAGTCGCAGCAAACGAAGGGAACAACAGCAGTAAAAGTACTAAAAAATACTAATACATTTTGTAAATTGCTCGAAATTTATTACTTTTGAAGTTGGTTTAAAGAATCAATCCTTTTAACAAGATTAGAATTTAATGAAAAATATAATTATATCAGCATTCCTATTTTTATTACCTTTGACGGCTTCGGCTCAGAAGATTACGCTCGGTTCCATGAACATAACGATGGACAACACACACGGAGTTTACAAAGGCGAGATGGCAGCAGGAAAGCCACATGGCAAAGGCATAGTTGTTTTCGACAACGGCAACTCATACGAAGGCAACTTCGTGAAAGGCAAGCGCCATGGCTACGGAGTCTACACATTCGCTGATGGTGAGAAATATGAAGGCGAATGGTTTCAGAACCAACAGCACGGCCAGGGCACTTATTATTTCAACAACAACAACAAGTATGTGGGTCTTTGGTATCGCGACTATCAGCAGGGACACGGCGTGATGTATTACTACAATGGCGACATTTATGTTGGCAACTGGCTGAAAGACAAACGACAGGGCAAAGGCAAATACACTTATTCAAACGGAGCTTTCTATGACGGTCAATGGGCTGACGACCAGAAGTCGGGCAAGGGAACTTTCGACTGGGGCGACGGCACAGTATACGAGGGTATGTGGGCCAACAACCAACGCTCGGGCAAGGGCACAAACAGATATGCTGATGGCGACATTTATGTTGGCGACTGGAAAGACGACATTCAGAATGGTAGAGGAATATACAAATTCCAAAATGGCGACGTTTACGAAGGCGACTATGTGCAGGGCGAGCGAACTGGCATAGGAATATTGAAATATGCCAACGGTGACAAATATACAGGCCACTTCTTCGAAGGCGACAAACAGGGTCAAGGCACATTGGTTTGGAACAATGGCGACACATATGTTGGCGACTGGAAGGGCGACAAGCAGAATGGCCATGGCAAGCTCACCAAGAAGTCGGGCGACGTGTTTGAAGGCTCGTTTGCCAACGGCAAGGTGGAGGGCGAAGTGATTATCCACTATGCCGACGGCTCACGATTTAAGGGCGTCTACAAGAATGGCAAGCGCAATGGCAAGGTGATAGAAGAAGACAAAGACGGCAAGCGTTTTGAAGGCACCTATGTCGACGACCGACGAGATGGCAACTTCGTGGAAAAAGACCGCAACGGAGCCATCACAGCCAAAGGACACTACGAGCGTGGCAGACGCTATGTGGACAAATAGAATCCACGCTTTGTAGACAAATTAAGAAGAAAATAAAATCTATATAACAACTTAACAAAAACTTATACGGTTATGGTAGTAGACACAATGGAGAACATCGGAAAGTATGTTTCTTTGAACCCTCTTTTCGAGGAAATGGTAAAATTTATCAATACCCACGATTTGGCAACTCTCGAAGTAGGCAAACACCCTATCGTAGGCAACGATTTGTTTGTGAACATCGCTGTTGCCAACGGCAAGACCGAGGAAGAGGCTGTTTTCGAAACCCATCGCAAGATGATCGACGTACAGATACCGCTCGATGCTCCTGAAACATACGGCTACACCCCTCTTTGCGACCTGCCAGAGGTGGAATACAACGAAGAGAAGGACATCACAAAATATCCTGGTGTAAAGGCAGAAACTCTCGTAAACTGCAAGCCAGGCGAATTTGCCATCTTCTTCCCTCAGGACGGACACCAGCCTTGCATCGGCACAGGCACCATCCACAAAGCTATCTTTAAGATCAAGGCTTAACCTCTACTAACTTAAAAATAATTATGGCTGTAAAGAAAAAGGCAGCTAAGCCCGCTGCAGTAAAACATATCGGGCTTGTAAAGAACGACGGCTATCTCGAACCATTCGAGGATGCTATCAAGGGACGTCACGAAAATGTGCTACATAAACTCGCACAACTTACCGACAACGGCAAGAAGACTCTCTCTGATTTTGCTAATGGCTACGAATATTTCGGACTCCACAAAACTGCTCGTGGAGGATGGGTGTTTCGCGAGTGGGCTCCTAACGCTACCGACATCTATCTCGTTGGCGATTTCAACAACTGGCAGGAGAGCGACAAGTATAGAGCAAAACGCATAAAGGGTACCGAAAACTGGGAGCTCAAACTGCCAGCTAAGGCTATGAAGCATGGCGACCTTTATAAAATGCACGTTTATTGGGACGGCGGACACGGTGAGCGTATTCCTGCTTGGGCTCAGCGAGTGGTGCAGGACGACGAAACAAAGATATTCTCGGCACAGGTATGGGACGCAGAACCATACGCATGGAAGAAGAAGACTTTCAAGCCTAACACTTCCCCACTCCTCATCTACGAATGCCATATCGGTATGGCGCAAGACGCTGAGAAAGTGGGCACATATACTGAGTTTAAGGAGAATGTGTTGCCACGAATCATTGCCGATGGCTACAACTGCATCCAGATAATGGCTATCCAGGAGCACCCTTACTATGGTTCGTTTGGCTACCATGTAAGCTCATTCTTTGCAGCATCAAGCCGCTTTGGCACTCCTGAAGAGCTAAAAGCCCTGATCGATGAAGCCCACAGGCACGGCATAGCTGTGATCATGGACATCGTTCATTCTCACGCCGTGAAGAACGAGGTTGAGGGACTCGGCAACCTTGCTGGCGACCCTAACCAATATTTCTATCCTGGCGACCGCCACGAGCATCCAGCTTGGGACAGCCTATGCTTCGACTATGGCAAAGACCAGGTGATCCACTTCCTGCTCTCCAACTGCAAATACTGGCTCAACGAATTCCATTTCGATGGTTTCCGCTTCGACGGAGTGACATCGATGCTTTACTATAGCCACGGACTTGGCGAAGCATTCTGCGGATATCAGGACTATTTCAACGGTCATCAAGACGACAACGCCATCTGCTATCTCACCCTTGCCAACCTGCTTATCCACGAGGTAAATCCAAAGGCTATCACCATAGCCGAAGAGGTGAGCGGAATGCCGGGACTGGCAGCTAAATTCAAGGATGGAGGCTACGGTTTCGACTACCGCATGGCGATGAACATTCCAGACTATTGGATTAAGACCATCAAGGAGCAGAAGGACGAAGACTGGAAGCCAAGCTCTATATTCTGGGAGGTTAAGAATCGCCGTAGCGACGAAAAGACAATATCGTATTGCGAAAGCCACGACCAAGCTTTGGTGGGCGATAAGACCATCATCTTCCGCCTCATCGATGCCGACATGTATTGGCACTTCAAGAAGGGCGACGAAAACTTCATGGCAAACCGCGGTATTGCTCTTCACAAGATGATTCGTCTCGTTACTGCTTCTACCATCAACGGTGGCTACCTGAACTTCATGGGCAATGAGTTTGGACACCCTGAGTGGATTGATTTCCCTCGCGAAGGCAACGGCTGGAGCCATAAGTATGCACGCCGCCAATGGAACCTCGTTGACAATAAGGAGCTCGACTACCACTATCTTGGCGACTTCGACCGCGAGATGCTGAAGGTGATAAAGAGCGAGAAAGATTTCAATAAGACTCCTGTGCAGGAGATTTGGCACAACGATGGCGACCAGGTGTTGGCTTACATGCGTGGCGACATTATCTTTGTGTTCAACTTCTCGCCAAACCGCTCGTATACCGACTATGGCTTCATTGTGCCTGAGGGTGCCTACGAGGTGGTGCTGAATACCGACAGCAAAGACTTTGGTGGAAACGGCCTCAACGACGACAGCATAACTCATTTCACCAACTACGACAAGCTCTACGCACAAGACGGCAAGGGATGGCTCAAGCTGTATTTGCCAGCTCGCTCAGCCGTGGTTTTGCGCAAGAAGAAATAAGTTATGTATGCGTTGCGCAAGCAAGAAATAAGACGAGTTGCGCAAACAAGAAATAAAACTAAGAAAGAGAGCCATTAGTAAGAAAAAAGCTAATGGCTTCTCTTTATTCTTATAAAAACAAGCAAATGGACAAGGTTTTTCGCGAAGACAGCATCATAGTAAGGATAACGAGTGCTGCATGTTTTCTGATTTTCACATTTCTATATTTATATAATTATCAGACCGACGTGCTGGCAATGGCTCAGCATGTGCTCTCTGACGGCAAAACATACTACGTGCCCTTCGTTGGTGCTTCGCTCATCACCATCCTCTTATTCATGCTTCAGCTCTTGATAGCAAGATTTCTACAGCTGAAGACCATGTTTCATGCCCTCACCTATTTCCCTTCGTTGCTCATTCTTGCCATCATCACCGACGTTAGTCCCGACATCGACCGCGGCTTTAGTTTTGGAGCATGGCTGTGGGTGGTGCCATTGCTGATGGTGGTGTGGCTGATAGGATCGTGGATAGCTAAGGCATGGGAAGTTTACGAGCCTTTGCGATTTTCGCATGGTTTCTTTTCGCGAGCCGTATGGATGAACCTTGCCCAGTTTGCCTTGATGTTTGTACTCGTGGGAATGGTAGGCAACTCCAACGAGGTGTTCCACTACCGCATGGCTGTGGAGCGTAGCCTTGTCAAGGGCGACTATAAGAAAGCACTCACAATAGGCGAAAAATCGTTGGCCACAGACAGCAGCCTTACCATGCTTCGCATCTATGCTTTGGCTGCCAACAAGCAGTTGCCTGAGCGACTATTCGAATATCCACTCGTGGGCGGTTCGGAAGCCATGAAGCCAAACGGCACCAGCGTGAAGATGATGCTCCATACCGACACTAAGTTGCGACTATTGCGCAAATCCAAGACCGACTACCAGTTGTGCGCCTACCTCTTGGATCGCAACCTCGACGGTTTCGTAAAGGCTATGGTGAAAATCTATGGCAAACCTACCGTGGAGAAGAAATCGAAAACCGACCCTGCAACTCCCGACGACAACACGTCTACGGCTCCTTATACCATCACAAAAGCGTTGCCTAAGCACTATCGCGAAGCACTTGTGCTCTACACCCATCTGCGCTCTAATCCGCTTGTAGACTACCACGACGACATCCTGGATGCCGACTATCGCGACTTCCAAGATTTGGAGCACAAATATGCTAACCCACAAGAGCGAAAAAACATGATTCGCGACACTTATGGCAAAACATATTGGTATTATTACGATTATAGATAATTCAAAGAAACAATAAACAAAAGCGAGAAAAAAATGAAATTCGTAGCAATAATTCCTGCACGCTTTGCCTCGACAAGATTTCCTGGCAAGCCATTGGCTATTCTCGGCGGAAAGCCTGTGATACAACATGTTTATGAGAAGGCTGCAGCAGTATTGGGCGACGCCTACGTGGCTACCGACGACGAACGCATAGAAGAAACCGTGAAGGCGTTTGGCGGCAAGGTGGTGATGACGAGAAACGACCACAAGAGCGGCACCGACCGCATAGCAGAAGCATTAGAAAAGATTGGTGGCGACTACGACGTGGTGGTGAACATCCAGGGCGACGAGCCTTTCATCGACAAAAGTCAGATAGAAGAAATCTGCCATTGCTTCGACGATGAGAAAACAGAAATTGCCACCCTCGGCAAACCTTTCGAGAGCATGGAGGCGGTGAAAAATCCTAATTCGCCAAAAATCGTAACCGACAATAATGGCTACGCCATGTATTTCTCGCGCTCGGTAATTCCATACGTCAGAGGCAAGGAAGAGAGCGAATGGTTAGCCAACTTCCCTTACTTGAAGCATTTGGGTATTTACGCTTATAAGTGCAAGGTGCTCAAGGAGATAACCAAGTTGCCACAATCGCCACTCGAAATAGCCGAGAGCCTCGAACAGCTCCGTTGGCTACAGAATGGCTACAAGATAAAAGTGGGACGCACAGACATCGAGACCGTGGGCATCGACACTCCTGAAGACCTTACGAGAGCAGAGAAATTTCTACAACAGATTTCGAACAAGGGCTAACGGCACATCTGCCATCAAGGCGTTTGCCCACAACCCATAGAATATTGCCGTCGGCATCGGCAACGACAAGCTGACGACGCTTCAACGGGAGCGCCACCTTTTGGTCGGTAAGGAAATCGCTAACGAGTTTGCTTCCCTTCATACCGAAAGGCACAAAGCGGTCGCCACGAGCAACGCGGCGAATCATCAACGGAAACTTCACTTTTTGAGCATCCAGGCAAACCTTGTCGGATGAGCGCGAGATGGTGTAGTTTTCGTTGATTTCTTTTTGTTCTATTTTCAGCCTGCAAAGTTCTGTATACACGTAGGTGCCTGCTTCGGGAATTCGCATCTGTCTGCCCTCTTCTTTATCCAAAGGAGTAAGGATGAGTCGACCGCGGTCGAGGGTAAGCTCGTGAGAAGAAGAGAGCCACGAGGTGCCTGTTGTGGCATGCAGATTCTCAGCCACCAAAGCCACTTGTGAAGAGTTGAAACCATAGTCGCTAAGAATGTTCCAAAGCAAATATTCTGCCGACGGATATTCCTCGACCTTGGAAATATCTACGCAGAACGAATCGTTCAGCGTTGGTTTAGCATCACGGTTTTTCGCAGCTACGTTTAGCGACGAAACAGCCTTAGCTTTAGCCTCACTAAGCGAAGCTTCTACAATTGTGGAAGCCTCAGCAATCCAGCGAGCCATAGTAAGGATGTTGTCCTTGACGGCAGGATTTACTTTCTCGAGAAGCGGCAACACGTTTAGCCTGATTTTGTTGCGTTGCACATCGTCGACAAGATTAGAGCTGTCGGTGACGTAGTCTTGATTTTCAGCCTCGAGATATTCCAAGATGTCTTCTCTACCTATGCAGAGCAACGGGCGCAAGATGAAGCCATTACGAGGCGAAATGCCTGTTAGTCCGTTCATGCCTGTGCCTCTGACGAGGTTGAGCAGAATGGTCTCCACATTATCGTCCTTATGGTGAGCCACACAGATGGCGTCGGCACAAATATCACGACGCAACTGCTCGAAATAAGAATATCTGAGGTCGCGGGCAGCCATTTCGATGCTGACCTTATGGAGTTGGGCGTAGGTAAGAGTGTCGAAATGTATGCGATGAAGAATTATGCCCAACGATTCGCATAGCGACACACAGAAGTTCTCGTCGCGCTCCGACTCTTTGCCACGCAAATGGAAATTGCAATGCGCAGCCTCAACGTCGTAGCCGAGACCCTTCATAATAAGCAACAAAGCGACACTATCGGCTCCACCCGACAATGCCACTATGTATTTATTGTCAGCAGCAAGCAACTGATTTCGAGTTATGAAACCAGCCACCTGCTGCAGGATTTTATCTTTCTTAGTTTTCGACATACGGTATTTTTCAGAATACAGTATTTATTCAGAACTGAAGTGTATTTTATTCTACGTAGAGCACCAATCCCTTCAAATATTCGCCCTCTGGATGATAGATGTTGATAGGATGGTCGGCAGGCTGATGAAGCTGATGAAGGATGCGCACCTTGCGACCAGCCTGAGCAGCAGCTGTGAAGACAGCATTGCGGAAGTTGTCTTTAGTAACCACCTGCGAGCAGCTGAAGGTAAACAATATTCCGCCTGGTTTAATCTTTTCGAAGCCCTTGACATTAAGGCGTGTGTAGCCCTTCAAAGCATTATGAAGAGCAGCACGATGCTTAGCAAAGGCTGGAGGGTCAAGAATGATAAGGTCGTATTTGCCATCGTTGGCATCAAGGAATTTGAAAGCATCCTCGCAGAAAGCCTCGTGGCGTTTGTCGCCCGCAAAGTTGAGGTCGATGTTGGCATTGGTAAGCTCAATAGCCTTAGCACTACTATCTACCGAGTGCACCAACTTGGCTCCGCCACGCATAGCATAGACAGAGAAACCGCCAGTATAGCAGAACATATTGAGCACACTCTTGCCATGAGAATATTTCTCGAGCAATGAGCGGTTTTCGCGCTGGTCGACGAAGAAGCCTGTCTTCTGACCTCTGAGCCAGTCGACATGGAAAAGGAGTCCGTTTTCCTTGGTTGTATTCTCGTCGCTACCGCCATAGATAAAGCTATTCTGCTGTCCGAGATCAGCTTTGAAAGGCAGGGTGGTTTCGCTCTTGTAATAAACGTTTTCTATTCTCTCGCCCATCACGCTAACGAGCGCCTTGCACACCTCCATACGGCAAACGTGCATTCCCACGCTATGAGCCTGCATCACGGCAGTTTTGCCGTAGCAGTCGATTACGAGACCTGGCAAATTGTCGCCCTCGCCATGCACCAAACGATAGGTGTTGTTGTCGGGATTGTCGGCAATGCCAAGGCTGCGACGAACCTCAAGAGCCGAAGCAAGACGAGCTGTCCAGAAGTTGTCGTCGATTTCAATATCTCTGAACGACAACACTCTTACTGCGATAGAACCAATTTGGAAATGACCTACTGCGAGGAAGTCGCCACCTGCCGACAACACTCTTACAATATCGCCCTCAGCAATATCGTCGTCACCATGGAGAATAGCTCCCGAGAATATCCAAGGATGAAAACGCTTTAGCGATTCTTCCTTACCCTTTTTCAAATATATTGTCTTATACATCTTTTATTGTTTATACTTTACTGCTTTTATTATTCAGAAATTAGATCTATTGAAAAGTAGTTTGAAAATGAAATGATAAGTTTTAGAATAGTCTCTACCCCTCACTACCATTTGATTCTTCACTCTTCACTCTTCCCTCTTCACTTTTTTCTCTTTCCTCTTCACTTACCACGAGATCATAGTCGCCAGTTTTTCTTAGGCGCTCTATTTCTTCGTAGAGGTTGATGCAGCTCCACGCATCTGTGGCAGCATACTGCTTTTGCTTATCGTTGAGCACATCGATTTCCCAGTTAGTGAGTCGCTGACGTTTGCTTATTTTCTGTCCGAACACGTTGGCATAGAGTTTCTGCAAACTGCGATCTTCGATGCCTATAGAGCCAACGATGTCTTGCAGGTCGATGAACAATCCTGGAGTAAACTCCTGACGCTTTCTGAGCATAAGGATGTCGTCGTGCCATGAGAGTCCGATTTTCTTTACTGTAGTGTCTTCCAAGAGTCGCTTAATGGCTGGAGTAATGCCAGTATGGTTTAGACGAAACAAGAAACAGGTGTCGCGAGTAGACACTTGCAGCAATGCCACTTTGTGCATCTCGCCACGATGAAAAGATGGTCGAGTCTCGGTATCTACGCCTAAGATATCGCTCGAAAGTAAATAGTCTACGGCCTTTTCTGTTTCGCCTTCAGACATAATTACGATGATGCGGCCAGGGAATTTTAGCACAGGCAAGGCTGTTATGGCACGCTTATCAAACTTGTTGTATATGGTCTTTCTCATTATCTATTTCTTGTTACAATTTGCAAAATTAGAAAAAAGTTATCAAATTATGGCAGAATCTAAGTTTTTTACGCTATTTTTGCAGTTAAATTTGTAAATACATACCATGGCAAAGAAAAAAGTAGAGCGCAAAAGCAAATCATTTACCGAAGTATTCGGGCTCAACAAGATATTATCCAACGAAACAACAGATGCCCTTTTTGGACTTTTTCTCATAGCATCAGCAATAGTGCTGATAATTGCTATGGGATCTTTTTTCGCAACAGGAGCTGCTGACCAAAGCATCTTGGAGAACCTTCGACCGGGAGAATGGCTAAACACAGGCAAACAATTCACCAACTATTGTGGTTCAATAGGAGCGTTGCTGTCATATTATCTTATGACGGTAAACTTCGGTATTCCTGCGTTCCTCATTCCGGTATTTATTATAATGGTGGGACTAAAACTGCTGCATGCTTACAACGTGAACCTTTGGAAATGGTTCTTCGGCATGATGGTGGTGATGGTGTGGACTTCGGTTACACTCGCCAAATTCCTCACCCCTATCATGGGGTCGATGACTTTTAACCCTGGTGGCAACCACGGAGTGTTTATCGTAGAACAGTTGGAGAACCTCGTTGGTCCTCCTGGACTTACTGCGATATTGCTGCTCACAGCTCTAACTTTCTTGACTTATCTCACAAGCGAGACTATAGAATTGATTCGCAAGGCTTTGAACCCTGTGGCTTACCTGACATCGAAGATAAAATTCAATGTCACCAACATGGGCGACAATAATGCTGACGATAATCATCCGCTCACTTCTGTTGATACTGAAGAAAACCTCTACGGCGGAACAGATGAAGAGAATGACGAAGCTACGGTTGTTGACCTAAGCAACGACAACGACGATAATAATGCAGCTCCAGCCGTTGACAGTCTGGAGCCTGAGAACAATAGCATCGCAGTAGACATAGAGCCTACAGCTACAAATGGCGAAGACAAGAAGAATTCGCCCGACATTACTGTAGAAGCTGCTCCAGCCGTAGAACAGGGCAAGGGCAACGAACTGTCGATAGAGGAAATATTGAAGACTCCTATCAACCCGCTGGAGCCTTTCACAAGATATAAGAAGCCTGGATTGGAACTCCTGAAGAAATACGAGGAGAACAATCGTCCTGTGGTTGACATGGAGGAAATCACAGCCAACAAGAATCGCATCGTTGAGGTGCTCGATAGCTTTGGCGTGAAGATTAGCCGCATCAGCGCTACCGTGGGTCCAACCATCACTCTCTACGAGATTACTCCTGCCGAGGGTGTGCGCATCAACAAGATTAGAAACTTGGAAGACGATATTGCCTTGAACCTTGCAGCTCTTGGCATTCGTATCATCGCTCCTATCCCTGGTCGTGGCACTATCGGTATCGAGGTGCCTAACAAGAAGCCACAGATAGTTTCGATGGAGAGTGTATTAAACTCTAAGAAGTTTAAGGAGTCGAAGATGGAGTTGCCTGTGGCTATTGGTAAAACCATCTCTAACGACGTATTTATGTTCGACCTCCACAAGTTGCCTCACCTTCTCGTGGCAGGTGCTACTGGTCAGGGTAAGTCTGTAGGACTGAACGCCATCATCACTTCCCTACTCTATAAGAAGCATCCAAACGAACTTAAGTTTGTGCTCGTAGACCCTAAGAAGGTGGAGTTTTCTATCTACAATCAGATTACGTCTCACTTCATGGCAGCACTTCCTGAAAACGACGACGAGCCTATCATCACCGATGTAAACAAGGTGGTGCGCACACTCAACTCTCTCTGCAAGCTCATGGATCATCGCTACGACATGCTGAAGATGGCACAGGTGAAGAAGATTGAGGAATACAACGAGAAATTCGTTAACCATAAGCTCGACATGACTAAGGGTCACGAATACATGCCTTACATCGTGGTTATCATCGACGAGTTTGGCGACCTTATCATGACTGCCGGCAAGGAGATAGAGCAACCAATTGCGCGTATTGCACAGTTGGCACGTGCCGTGGGTATCCACATGGTTATTGCAACTCAGCGACCAACAACCAAGATTATTACCGGTAATATCAAGGCCAACTTCCCTGGACGTATTGCCTTCCGTGTGACTTCGGTTGTCGACTCTCGCACCATCCTCGACCGCAAGGGCGCAGAGCAGTTGGTGGGTAAGGGCGACATGCTCTTCCTTGCTGGTGGCGACCCTATTCGTGTGCAATGTGCATTCATCGATACTCCTGAAATTGAGAATGTCAACGACCACATTTCTGGACAGTCGGGTCCTGTGGCTCCTATGGAACTCCCTGAACCTGCTGACGAAGGTGGAAGCGGCGACTTTGGTGGCGACGGTTCTGCCGATCTCAAGAGTCTTGACCCATTCTTCGAAGATGCTGCCCACGCCATCGTAATCTCGCAGCAGGGTTCTACAAGTATGATTCAGCGTCGTTTCTCTATCGGCTACAATCGTGCCGGACGACTAATGGATCAATTAGAGTCAGCAGGCATCGTAGGTGCTCAGCAGGGTTCGAAACCTCGCGAGGTGCTCATCACCGACGAGAATACTCTCAACGAGCTTTTGGCAAGACTGAGAGGATAATTTTAAAGGTAAAAGGGTAAAAAAGGTAAAAAGAAGGAGAAACAAGATATGAAAAAGATTATCATTTTTTCTATGCTTATGGCTCTGCTGAGCCTTACAGCATCAGCACAATCTACAGCTCAGGCTCGCAAGGTGCTGGACAAAACTGCAACAGTAGTTGGCAACAAGGGCGGCGCAAGAGCTTCGTTCACTATGTCGAACCCAAAGATGGGAACCACTTCGGGCACCATCGCTATCAAAGGTCACATGTTTCAAGCCTCTGTTCCAAGTGCCATCGTTTGGTACAACGGCAAAACTCAATGGAGCTACATGAAATCGACCAACGAGGTAAACATCACCACTCCTACCGAAGCTAAGCGCATGAAGATGAATCCTTATACTTTTATCACTATGTATAAGAGTGGCTACAACATGTCGATGAAGACTTCGGGCAGAAACTATGTCGTTCACCTCACAGCTCAAAACAAAAAGCGCTCGGTGAAGGAACTCTACATCACCGTGAACAGCTCTACCTACATTCCTGTGCAGGTAAAGATGCTTGAGGGCAACACATGGTCGACCATCAACATCAAAAACTTCAAAGCAAAGAAGTTGGCAAACAGCATGTTCACCTTCAAGGCTAAGGATTTTCCAAAAGCTGAGGTTATTGACTTGAGATAACACCTTATTATATATAGTAGTGCTCAAGGATTCTTTTAAATTGAAATAGCTCAAGTATTTTAATTGCACCTCAAGATGGAGAAAATCGAAATATTCAAAACACTACAACAACATCGCCGCCTTGCTGAGAAACGCAGTCCGCTGTATCCTCAGACCATGGCGGCAAAGTTTTTTATTGGCGTAGTTTCGTTGCTCGTGATAGCTTATCTGGCTTTCATTGCCGTGATGCTATCGCTAATAGCCAACGAGAGTCGTGGCTTCACAGCCCTGGAGTTGATAATGGGCGTAATGCCGATTATCCTTGCCATAGACTTCGGTTTCCGTTGGATTGGTCAGCAAACGCCGTCGCAAATCATCAAACCATACGTACTGTTACCATTGCCACGCTACGTATGTATCGATGCTTTCTTATTCCGCTCCATCTTCTCGTGGGGCAACATCACATGGTACGCCATCCTCATCCCATTTTGCTTGATGTCGGTGGTTTTCGCCCACGGCATTGGCGCTTGCCTATTGCTTTTCCTCACCTACACCATCTTTGTTTTTGCCAATAGCCAATGGTATTCCATTGTGCGCACACTCGTGGTCAGCAACATGCTGTGGTGGCTGCTGCCAATAGCTGTCTACGCCTTGGTATTCCTACCATTATACATAAGCGGAATGCCTACCGAGAAATCGTTTGAAGCTTTCTTCAATCTTTATGCCACCCTCGGCACTTGGCTCGACAAGGGCAACATCTTGCCACTCGTTATTGCCTTAGGCTTGTTGGCAATTATGGTGGTGGTAAATCGCAAGTTGCAATACGATAGCGTGATGAGTGAGATTGGTCGCACCGGCAAGACTACGAAGATAAAGAAGGTGTCGGAATTCAAGTTCCTCGATAGATACAAGGAAATAGGCGAATACTTGAAGCTCGAGATAAAAAGCCTGATGCGCAATAAGAATCCGCGCAAGAGCTTCATCAGCGCCACATGGGCTGTGGTTGTAGTAACCCTTATTTGCTCGTTCTCCGATGTCTACGACAACATGGAAATGACAGACTTTTGGTGTTTGTATAATCTTGTTGTCTATGCTGCCATGATGCTTATCCACGTGATGAGCTACGAGGGCAACTATATCGATGCGCTGATGGTTCACAAGGAGAATATCTATTCTCTGCTTCGTGCCAAATACTATTTCTTTAGCGCCTTGACCATCATCCCTATTCTACTACTGTTGCCAACGGTATTCACCGGCAAATGGTCTATTTGGATGATTCTTTCGTATGCGCTATTCACCATCGGCTGCCAATATTTCTGCATCATGCAGATGGCAGTCTACAACAAGTCATCGTTGCCTCTAAACACCAAGTTTGTGAGCAAGAATGGCATGGGCAACAACTATGTGCAGATAATGACAACCTTAGGCATCTTCATCGTCCCTATGGTTTTCGTTTCTCTGCTATCAGCCTTCTGCTCCACCACAACCTCAAACATCGTAATGGCAACCGTTGGCGCAACATTCTTCCTCACCCATCGTCTTTGGCTTCGCAACATCTACAACCGCATGATGAAGCGTCGCTATGAGAATATGGAGGGATTCAGGAAGTAGAATTAGTGGGAATTCTGAGGGTTAGAAACTAATAATGAAAGAAATAAGAAAGCCATAATAGCATAAAGTTTGCTATTATGGCTTTACCATTTTATTTTATCACTACTTTCTAAGAAATAATTCCGTTTCATTACGGCATTGTTAAATTTTGAAGAATTTTGTCTTTTTGTCATCGACAAAGCCAAATGAAGTATGGATGAATACTAAATAAAACCTATATAAAAAACGAATGCCCCCCACTTCACAGCGAGAGGCACTTCACCAATAGGTATTAGTCTTTTTAAGGTAAAAGATTGTATTCAGGATAACATTCGCAAAGGTATAGTTTTCAGTTGAAATCTCCAAATATTTCTTGAGAAAAATTACACATAATCATGATATTTTTTTTGTTTGCGCAAACATTGTGCAATCATATACACACTTTTTTTTCAAGAATTACCAAAAGCCACATTAGCAAAATCTCTGCAATACGATTGTAACACGTTTGTAACATCTTCTACCCTAGTCTCCCATCTTTAACAAAGATTCTACAAGAACTATCTACGCGTGCGAACATAAAAAAATATAAATATACATCAAGAAAACTATGCAAATACATCAAGATTCTTCTTTAATATCATTTTTTTGCATTATCTTTGCATGTTGTTATAATACATAATCTCACATTGTAACATCTAAACATAAGAGAGAACAAAACATAAAGCGATAAACAACAAAAAAACAATATAAGTTATGACAACTATTGAAGAAAACAGCGCTATTGATGAAAAGCGCAGCATCAGCTTTGTAGAACAGCTTGTGGAAGAAGACCTCGCTGCCGGAAAGAACGGTGGCCGCATTCAGACCCGATTCCCGCCAGAGCCTAACGGATATTTGCACATCGGTCACGCAAAGGCTATTTGCATGGACTTTGGTGTGGCTGAGAAATATAATGGCGTTTGCAACCTACGCTTCGACGATACAAACCCAAGCAAGGAGAACAACGAATATGTGGAGAATATCCTTCACGACATCACTTGGCTTGGATTCAAGTGGGGCAACATCTATTATGCTTCCGACTATTTCGAGAAGCTCTGGGACTTCGCTGTTTGGATGATCAAGAAGGGTTTGGCTTATGTCGACGAGCAGTCGAGCGAAGTTATCGCACAGCAAAAGGGTACTCCTACCACTCCTGGTGTGCCTTCACCTTACAGAGATCGTCCTGTTGAGGAGAGCCTTAAGCTATTCGAATTTATGAATACTGCCGAGGCGGTAGAAGGTAGCATGGTGCTTAGAGCTAAGCTCGATATGGCAAGCGACAATATGCACTTCCGCGATCCTATCATGTATCGTATCATCCACACTCCTCATCATCGCACAGGCACAAAGTGGAACGCTTATCCTATGTACGACTTCGCACATGGTCAGAGCGACTACTTCGAGGGTGTTACCCACTCTATCTGTACCTTGGAGTTTGTTCCTCACCGTCCGCTCTACGATAAGTTTATCGACTTCTTGAAAGAGAAGAATGGCGAAACAGAGAATATCCACGACTTCCGTCCACGTCAGATTGAGTTCAACCGTTTGAACCTCACTTATACCGTGATGAGCAAGCGTAAACTCCACACTCTCGTCGACGAGCATCTCGTTAATGGATGGGACGACCCACGAATGCCTACTCTCTGTGGTATGCGTCGTAGAGGTTACTCGCCAGAGAGCATCCGCAAGTTTATCGACAGCATTGGCTACACCAAGTTTGACGCTCTCAACGATATGGCTCTGCTCGAGGCTGCCGTTCGCGACGACCTCAATAAGAAGGCTATCCGCGTGAGCGCTGTACTCGACCCTGTGAAGCTCGTCATCACCAACTATCCTGAGGGTCAAACCGAAGAGATGGAGGCTATCAACAATCCTGAGAACGAGGCTGACGGCACACACACCATCACCTTCTCTCGCAACTTGTGGATTGAGCGCGAAGACTTTATGGAGGATGCTCCAAAGAAATTCTTCCGCATGACTCCTGGCAAGGAGGTTCGTCTGAAGAACGCTTATATAATAATGTGTACTGGCTGCACCAAGGATGCAGATGGCAACATCATCGAGATTCAGGCAGAATACGATCCTAACAGCAAGAGCGGTATGGAAGGTGCTAACCGCAAGGTTAAGGGTACTCTTCATTGGGTTTCTGTCGACCATAGCGTGAAGGCTGAGGTTAGAGAATACGACCGCCTATTCATGGTTGAGAATACTGGTGCCGACGAGCGCGACTTCCACGAGCTCTTGAATCCAGAGTCGTTGCATGTAGACACCAACTGCTACGTTGAGAAGTTTGCTGCCGACATGAAGGCTGGTCAGTATCTGCAGTTCCAGCGCATTGGCTACTTCATGGCTGACCTCGACTCTACAGCCGAGAAACCTGTATTCAACAAGACCGTAGGCTTGAAGGATACTTGGGCAAAGCAGAAGAAATAATCTTTATTTCAAGTAGAAAAAGTGGCCTATAACAGACCACATCATCATTACATGAACAACAACTCAGAACTCTTAGACAATATCAGAAAATACGAAGACGCCAAGGCAAGAGGTGAAAGCCTCTACCTTGACGTCGATTCTCTTATTGATATTGCCGAACATTATTATTCTGAGAAACATCTCGCCAAGGCTCTCGAAGTTATCGACTATGCCATCGACTTGTTCCCGGGCTCTACCCTTCCCTTGTGTTTCAAAGCGCGACAAGCGCTCAACGAAAAAAACATAGAGAAGGCAGAAGCTTATGCTGCGCAAGTGGAAGACCGCACAGATATAGAATACCGATATCTGATGGTCGAGATTCTGCTTTGCAAAGGACAACTGGAGCATGCCGACATGCTGATGGAGGAAATCTACGACAATGCTGCCGACAGCGAGAAAGATGAATGCGCTTTGGAAATAGCTAAGGTTTTCTTCGACTATGAGTACGACGAGAAATGCCAGAAATGGCTAAACAAATGCGCAGACAAAGACTCCGTGGGCTACATGGAGCTAAAGAGCAGATATGCAATCTCTAAGGGTAAATTTACGCAAGGAGAGAAATTTCTCGACAAGCTTCTCGATCAAGATCCTTTTTCTGCAACATACTGGACTCAGATGGCGTCGGCTCAATTCCTTAGCAACAACATCGATAAGAGCCTTGAGAGTTGCGACTATGCGCTCGCCATCGACTCTAATAATGTTGATGCCATCATCCATAAGGCCAACTGCCTATGCTCGCTCGAAAACTATGACGAAGCAATAAAATATTATCTTCGCTATTCTGAGCTTGTGCCAGAGTCAGAGCTGGGAGACATGTTTCTTGGCATCTGCTGTTCCAATAGAGACAAATACCAAGAAGCCATACCGCATCTGCAAAAAGCTATAGAAAAATGTTCGCCTTCATCAGACAATTTGCTGCCGATTTACAAGGAACTTGCTTACTGCTATTCTGCAACAAAAAATCTTCCAGAGGCTCTCAACGCTATCGACATGGCAAGCATGCAACCAGAGAGCGATGCTGCAGAAATAAGATGCATGCGAAGCATTTGCTACATCATGAATGGCAAAGACCTCGAGGCTTTCGAAATGTTCAAACAGGCTTTGGCTATTGCTGATAGCGACCAGCTATTGCAGATTTGCATCGATTTCTCGGCAGCTTCTATCGACAGTCAGCATCCCGACCTCGCCTACTTCATCCTTCACAAACTCTACTACGAAGAAGGCAACGAACAGCTCAACGACGGATGGGGATATTATGCTTTAGCATGTCTGCAACTCAATAAGCCTGCAGAATACTATACAGCCCTAAGCAACGTGTGCCAACGCAATCCCGAAGAAGCTAAGCAGGTGCTCGGAAGTCTGTTTCCCGACGGCACACCAGTAGAAGATTACATCAATTATTCCAATAATTTTTTTAAATGAACATCATCACATCGCTATTGAGCAATCTCAACTATGGTACTATATTCTTCTTGATGCTCCTCGAGAGCACGGTAATACCAGTACCATCAGAGCTCGTTGTGTCGCCAGCAGCTTATCATGCAGCGGCAGGCAACCTTGACATATTCCTCGTAATCCTCTTCGCCACCATTGGTGCCGACGTGGGTGCGTCAATCAACTATTTTGCAGCCTACTATCTCGGTCGTCCTATCATCTATCGTTTTGCTAATAGCAAATGGGGCAAAATGTGCTTGCTAAACCAACAGAAAGTTGAAAAGAGCGAGAAATATTTCTACGACCATGGCATGGTGGCAACACTCACAGGTCGTCTGCTCCCAGGCATCCGCCACCTCATCTCTATTCCCGCAGGTTTGGCAAAGATGAAATACTGGCATTTCCTCCTCTACACCACAATCGGAGCAGGAGCATGGAACTGCATCCTCGCAACCCTTGGCTGGTATCTCCACACCATGGTACCAGAAGAGCAGCTACACGATAAAATCCTTGAATATGGCGACTACATCAAGTTTGCCATTATCGGCATCGTAGGTCTCGTAATCCTTTGGTTTGCCATTAAATGGATTATCAAGAAGATTAAGAAATAGTAGCGTCTGATTACTCTACAACAGAGATGGAACCTATCTATTACATAAAATAGCACTAAGAAACTATCAAAGAAAATAAATGCAGATTGCAAAACCGACTCGAAGGTTAATGCAATCTGCTTTTGTTTTTAGAAGAGAATGATAGAGTCTTCTACTATATATAGACGTTATAACTTTGGGATGTTTTTTTATCCTGTAACGTACATTGAGACACATAATATGTAACTTTGCACTTGAATCAACAATTCTACTATTATGAAAGAAACTAAGAAATTTATGGAATCAAGATTATTTCAAGCCTTAAAGACATTTAAGGGAGCTGAAGGTTGCGAAGCAAACCTATTTGAAGAGTTTAAGAAAATAGCTGAAGAAGCATTCTTCTCTGGACATTTTCTTATTAATGGCGGTTGCAAGGATGCATATAAGCTCAAATTGACCTGCATCGAATTCTATTACCACGAGGATGATGGTAATATTAAAGATGAGAAAAAATATCTGAAAGGAAAAGAGGAATTTGGCTATGCTTTAGGTGCTGTATGTCCGAATCCATCAGGCGTGGATGTTTTGTTTGATGATCCACAAAAGAAATATCATGCGTCTTTCTTGATTAGAGGCTACAAGGCTATAGAGCCTGGTAAAAAAGAATGGGAGAATAATGAAAAAAGAAAAGATTGGGCTCCTCATGACTTTTGGTATGATTTCTTTGGTGGAGCAAATATGCTTAACAATGGTAAGTTTAATATAGAATGGATTGATGAGCCTGATGAAACACCGGGCTATGCAGAACCTATGAAGCGAATCAATATAGACGATAACAGATTATGGGGATTTAAACGAGTTGAAAAGCTATGATAACAGAACAATATAAAGACAAAGTGTTTTTTTCACAGTTGCTACGTACAGATTATCCCAATATCTATAAGGATGTTTGTGAAATTCTGGATGCTAATAACGTAGCGCATGAAACGCTTCCTTTAACTAAGGATTATTGGTGTCGTGATTATATGCCAATACAATATGCATGTGATCGTTTCTCTCAATTTGTATACAATCCCGACTATCTAAAAGGAAAGGAAAAATACATTACTGATGTAGATAAAGTAATGAAGAAAATGGTTGGAAATAATTTTATCGTCAATCATTCTTCTTTGGTTATTGATGGTGGAAATATTGTTGTTGGCGAAATAGAACAACCAAATACTTACACCACGAAATCGTTTATTGTAATGACAGATAAGGTGATGAGAGAAAACGAAGGATTATCTCAAAAGGAGATAGAATCTAAAATTCGGGATTCTTTCATACCTAAAGGATGTAATTCAACTAGTGATGATATAACTATAGTATGGCTACCATGGGATAAACAAGATGTTTGTGGGCATACGGATGGTATCTTAAGATTTGTTGGTACACTAAAAGATGGCAAACCTGTAGTATTAACCAATCTTTCAGTATATGATGATGGTATTGCTACTCAAACGCGTAATATCTTGATGGAACATTTTTATGTTATAGAGTTGAAACTTTCTGAATATGACGAATTAAGTTGGGCATATATCAACGCTCTTCAGACGCGCGATGTTATTATTGTTCCAGGAATTGGCAACACAAAACTTGACAATGAAGCAATGAGTCTGTATAGTGCTTTATATCCAGATTATAAAGGAAGGATTTATCAAGTTCAGATGAAAGAAATAATCAAGGAATGGGGCGGAGCTTTGAACTGTTGCACATGGACAATTAGTGAAGAGATGTCCAAATTGCATCACGATATAGAGAATAATAAAAGATATAATTCTATAATAGAGAAGTATCAGAAAAACTCTAATAGTGTATGCCTTGATGAAATACAATTCCTTGGAGACTATTATCCTAAAAAACTAAAGAATGATAGTAAGGTATTGGATCGTTTGTATTATGGTTTTTAGTACATAAGTGAGCCGTGAAATATCATCCTCTAAGATTGCAAAAGAAGTACTGCTTATACCCTCTATAGTAAGCAGTACTTCTTTTTTAATGTTAATTATTGGCTTAATTTTTTAATTCGAGATTTAATAGCTCCTTCATTTCGTTCAAATATTTTGCACAATTCTTCTATTGTTTTTCCTATAGCATGAAGTTCTATTAACTTTTTATCTTCATCTTCCGTCCATTGAACATAAGCCTTTGAATGCTTCAACCTTTGTTGTTCTATATACGACATATTTTCTTTTTCTTGTTCTTTCTTCTTTTCCCATAACACACGCGTCCTTGGCAGATCGGCATAAGACGCCATTAGTTCTTCAAATTCTTTATATTGAGTATGGGTCAAAGGTCTTATATCATGATTTATTTCTTGTTGCCATCTACGAAGAGAGCATTCATATTCACCAGATGTAGCAAATGGGAGATGCCCATTCTGCTCAACAAACTGTTTAAATTTATCAAGAGCCTCCTCGAAAGATACACCTTCTAAAGAATGTACGGGTTTTCCGTTCTTGTCATATTCCGTTCTAACAGGAATGGTTACTGTTTGATAATCCGAAGAAACAACCACGTTATATACTGCCGATATTATTTCAGCAAAACGCTTTACAACCATATCACGACATTGTACATCTTCACTTATATATCGAGTCATCGGGTAACGGTTTTCCTGCCAAAGAGTATAATATACATCCTTGCCTACATTTTTTATAGTTGTATGCCATTTGATACACCCCATTAATTCACTTCCTATATGATATTCTGTTCCATTGAATGTAACAAAGTCCCTTACTGACTTTTTAACTTTAGGAGTAGTGACCGAATCCTTAATTTCAATGTCTTTGTTGATATTTTTATCATTCCATTCTTCTGTTTCGTTCGTTGAGAGTCCTTTATATTCTCTAATAGCCTTAACAAATATAGTTCCAAGACTTTCGAGCTTATGAGTGCCTACACCAGATATAGAACCAAATGCGATATATGTTATTGGTTGTACGATAGCAAGTTGATGCAAAGTTTTATCGCTAAAGATAACATAAGGTGGAACACCTCTTTCAGATGCATTTTTCAAGCGTAGCAGACGTAGATTTTCAAAAAGAGTTTTATCTTCTGCCATTTCTGTTTGCAGTTCTTCAAAATGTAGTTGTTGACGTTCTTTTTATTTCCGACCCTTTACCGTAAAATCTTCACGATTAATAATTGCCAACTAAGCCTGTTTGCGTTTATACAAAACATCCTCACCTTGTGATGTAATTTTGATATGAGAATTATCTTTGTAATCAATTTCTATATAACCCAAGTGAAGCATTTGTAAGAGATAATCTTGCCAATCTTTAAATTGAACATCGCGACCACATCCGTATGTCTTAATCAAATGATAACCTTTCTGATAAACCTCTTGATTAGAAGCACCACGAAGAATATCTATCAGTAGTTTAAATCCTACTTGTTGTTGAGTACGCATGATTGCTGAAAGTGCCTTTTGTACAAGTATTGTTCCATCAAATCTATGAGGAGGATTTTTACAAACATCACCACTAGTGTCCGGATAAAATCTCAGAAGAGGTAACCCTCTATATATTGAGACTTTGGACTATTAATACTTAATTCTTTAGTTACTTTGAATATGGAATGGATATCATCTTGCTTAAACAGAAGCGGACCAATAGATTTGGATATAGTATGAAGTGACTGGGGAATATTGAAGTGCTTCTTCGCTATGATGAGTAGCAGATAATCACAAACAGCTATCCACAACTGAAGATAAACGGCATTCTCTGTAGTGCCATAGAACTTTTTGATATGTAGATGTTGTTTAATCCAGCGAAAGAATAATTCGACACTCCATCTTTCTCTGTAAAGTTCTGCAACAGTCAGAGAATCAATGGTTAAGTTATTTGTGAGAAATCTATACACATTGCCTGTAGCATAATCCTCGTATACCACCATACGGATTGGTTCAGGATATTGTACAGAAGGTTTTAAACCTGTCAGGCATATAAGCTGGTCACTTATCAACCCAGTTGATTTGTCTACTTCATATTCCTCAATGACATTGTACAACATGTTGTCTTTTGCTCTGGTAACAAAGTATGCATGCTTGAGATGAAAGCACTCATAAAGCTGCTTGAAAAAGATATAACCTTTATCCATAAGGTAAAAGGCTTGTTCTTCAACTGGTATCATAGGCATAACCTTCGAATCATGTACAAGACCATTGGTCATGACAATATAAGAAGGAATACTTCCTCTGAGGTCGATAAGAGTGTGCATCTTCACGCATCCTTCGCCATGATGAAACT
>ENA-ORNT01000552-ORNT01000552.1-human-gut-metagenome-genome-assembly--contig:-NODE-552-length-27198-cov-4.480897_pt1 | contig 27198 bp, 17 predicted proteins | sample MGYA00242120_ERZ509032 | MGnify/ENA primary metagenome ERZ509032 (study PRJEB26280, sample SAMEA2338729) | human gut metagenome | biome: human gut; feature: human-associated habitat; material: faeces...
GTTATAGATACGTTATCGTTATGATAGCTTATTCTTCGTTATGACGCTGTTCGCCACGAGGACGACGATCGCCACGAGGACGACGGTCACCACGCTCGCCACGCTCAGGACGCGGACGACGCTCGCGCTCTACATAGCCCTCGGGCTTTTCGAGCAACACACGGTGTGAGAGCTTATACTTGCCAGTCTTCGGGTCAATCTCCATGAGCTTAACCTTAATCTTGTCGCCCTCTTTGATGCCAGCCTCTTCTACAGTCTCCAGACGCTTCCAGTCAATCTCAGAGATGTGCAGCAATCCATCCTTGCCCGGCATAATCTCTACGAAGCAGCCGTAAGGCATGATAGAGCGAACGGTACCCTCGTACACCTCGCCCACCTCGGGGATAGCCACGATGGCCTTGATCTTGCCAAGGGCAGCGTCGATGGCGTCTTTGTTGGGAGCCGATACCTGCACCTTGCCCACACCGTCGGTCTCGTCGATGGTGATGGTAGCGCCAGTATCTTCCTGCATCTGCTGGATAATCTTTCCGCCCGGGCCAATAACGGCGCCGATAAACTCCTTCGGTATCTCGAGCTGTACGATGCGGGGAACCTGGGGTTTGAGCTCAGCACGAGGCTCAGCGATGGTGTCGGTAATGCATTTGAGGATGTGCTCACGACCAGCCTTAGCCTGCATCAGTGCCTTTTCAAGGATCTCGAAGCTCAAGCCGTCGCACTTGATATCCATCTGTGTGGCGGTCAAGCCGTCGCGGGTACCAGTGGTCTTGAAGTCCATATCGCCAAGGTGGTCCTCGTCGCCAAGGATGTCGCTCAGCACAGCATATTTCTCTTCACCGGGGTTCTTAATCAGGCCCATAGCAATGCCGCTCACGGGTTTCTTCATAGGAACGCCAGCGTCCATCAGTGCCAGGGTGCCAGCACATACGGTAGCCATTGATGATGAGCCGTTCGACTCAAGGATCTGGCTTACCAGACGTACGGTGTAGGGGAAGTCTTCAGGAATCTGTCCCTTCAGTCCGCGCCATGCCAGGTGTCCGTGGCCAATCTCGCGACGGCCTACGCCGCGCTGTGCCTTAGCCTCGCCAGTGCAGAACGGGGGGAAGTTGTAGTGGAGGAGGAAACGCTGGTAGCCACGCTCGAGCACGTCGTCAACCAGTTTCTCGTCCATCTTGGTACCCAGCGTACAGGTAGAAAGGCTCTGTGTTTCACCACGGGTGAAGATAGCGCTTCCGTGAGGCATGGGCAGCGGAGACACCTCGCACCAGATGGGGCGAATCTCGTCGGTCTTACGGCCGTCGAGGCGGATGCCTTCGTCAAGGATGCAACGGCGCATAGCGTCGCGCATCACGTCGTGATAGTAACGCTCCATCTCGGCGTGCTTTTCTTCAAGCTCGTCTTCGCTCAGGTCGGTGTGAGCAGCGTCGTAAGCCTCTTGGAAGTCGGCCAAAATCTTGTCGAAAGCTTCCTGGCGGGCTTGCTTCTCCAGCGCCTGCTTGGTAACGTCGTAAGCCTTGGGATAGAGCTCGGTGTTCATCTGTGCACGCAGGTCTTCGTCGTTCACCTCGTGGCAGTATTCGCGCTTCACGTCGGTGCCCAGCTCCTTAGAAAGCTCGGTCTGCAGCTCGCACATGGGCTTGATAGCAGCCATGGCAGCCTTCAGGGCGCCAATCATGTCTTGCTCGCTCACCTCTTTCATCTCGCCTTCCACCATCATGATGTTATCGGCTGAAGCGCCTACCATGATGTCCATGTCGGCCTCTTTCATCTGCTCGAAGGTAGGGTTGATTACATACTCGCCATTGATGCGAGCAACGCGAACCTCAGAGATAGGACATTCGAAGGGGATATCTGAACAAGCCATGGCGGCTGAAGCTGCAAATCCGGCAAGGGCATCGGGCTGGTCAACGCCGTCGGCGCTGAGGAGCATGATGTTTACATATACCTCGGCATGGTAGTTTGAGGGGAACAGCGGACGGAGCACACGGTCAACGAGACGTGATGTGAGGATCTCGTTATCGCCAGCCTTGCCTTCACGCTTTGTGAAGCCGCCGGGGAAGCGTCCTGCTGCTGAATACTGCTCTTTGTAGTCGACCTGCAAAGGCATAAAATCGGTTCCGGGAACTGCATCTTTTGCGGCACAAACAGTGGCGAGGAGTACGGTGTTGCCCATACGCAGTACAACACTTCCGTCAGCCTGCTTTGCCACTTTCCCGGTCTCAATGCTGATGGTTCTTCCATCAGGCAATGATACTGTCTTTGTAATTACGTTCATCTAAAAAAATACATCTAAAAAGTTAATGCGGCAAAGATACTCATTTTAAAGAATATAAAAGAACTTTAACGCAAAAAATTATGACACTGAGTGGTTAATAAAACATAATGTTTTACCTTATTACCTTTTTATACCATGCAGTGTCGTTTATTTTGTCGGCCAGATAATTGCGACTTGACTGTGAGGTAGTAAGACCAGAGTAGTGAAGTATGGGTACGGGGCTATAGCGCAGTGCCGAGATATACTTAGGCGTGTGCCCTTTGTATAGCACGGTCTTGTCTAATTGGGCGGCAAAGGCAGAAGACAGCACTGTAGAGGCGGCCGACTTTAGCGACATATAGTGCCCAAGGTCGTAGAAGAGTGGCGGAGAGTAGCCGTCCATGGTTTGCACACCATCAGGCTCTGGCAGTCCTTCAGAAGCGATGTTTATCTGTTGTGCCAGGTAGGCAAGGGCATCCAGTTGGGTGCAGTCGGTTACGGCCACTGTACCATAAGGCATGCTGTAGGAAGAGTAAAAGTTGATAAAACTGTCCACTATACCTTTATAGTTGGGGGTGCCAAGCAGATAATTACCCATGGTGAGGTAAGGGAAACCGTAGCTTATCACTTCTGTCGGACTGGCTATAAGATAATGAGTTACGTCTTTAAATTCGTAAGCCACTTCTACCGACGACATGTAGCAGGCATCAAAAAGAAGATACTCGGTGTGCAGCCCGGCATCGGCCATAGCGCCAGCCAACTGTGAGGTTTCTATCTGCGTTTCAGGATGTAGTCCGCCTATGTAGCGCGTGGTCACAGGCCCTTGAATATCGTAATGCATCAGCCCTTGAATGTCATTGTGCATTGCCCCTTGAATGTCGTAGTGCACAGAGACTGGTGCATATTGCCGCCCTTGCACGTTTTGCTGTCCGCGCACGGGCACCCAAGCCAGTCCATGGCACCCTATAACCATGCCGTAGTGCGTGGCAGGAGCCAGTGTGGTTATAGTAGAGAAGAGAGCGCTGAGCCATGAACGCGACGTAAACGGGCTGTCGGCATAGTGGCGCAGCGTGTCGGTGTAGCATTGTCCGTCTCGCTGTTTCAGTTCAAAGAGCACGGCTTCGCGTTGAGATGTGGCCATATACACAATAACGCGCTCGTCGTGCATGGTGCGGCGAGACACCACGGTAGCCATGTCCTGCACAGTGCGTCTGAAGTCGGAGAGCAGTGTGTTGCTCCACGGAAAGAACATGAACAGCGTATGGTCTACAGGAGAGCCAGGCATGTCGGGTATATCGGGGCTGTCGTCATCTGAGCACGACACGCCAGCCATGAGCACCAGCGCGGCGATAAAGAAGGTAAGGAGTTTTTTTATTTGCATCGTCTTTATTTATGCTGAAGTGTTGCAACAAGTGGTTACATACTTATGGCCAGCAACTGCGGTCCAGCACTTGGTTGCCGCCATTGGTAAGGGTGGTGTCGGCACTGGCCGAAATTTGTTCGGTGGCACTTGCCTGAGCATTGTTGTGTATGGTGCGGTGGCGATACAGAGTGGTGCCGATAAACACCAGTAGCACCACGGCAGCTGCCGACAGAAGCCACGAGAGCAAACGCACCGGCATGCGTTCTGCCGACATAAGGGCGTGCACCTGGGCAATGGTAGAAGGGCGAGCGTTTATGTCGGAGCAGGCGCACGCGGCAGCCAGACGAGATAGCATACGACTATGGGTGGCGTTGGCCATGTCGTGCACCACCTTGCCAAGCGAATATATGTCGGCCCGCGCATCGGCCTTGGCACCATACTCCAACTGTTCGGGGGCTATGTATCCCATAGTGCCTGCCGGCGACTTGAGCACGCAGAAGGCATCGCTGTCTGACAAACTAAAGTCGATGAGCCGCACATCCTTGCCACGATGCGTTACCATGATGTTGGCAGGCTTCAGGTCGCGGTGTATAATCTGCTTGCCGTGCATATATTCGAGAGCGTCTAACAGTTGGCGCACCACCTTCATGGCCAACTCGGCAGAGAGTTGGTTGTGTGAGATAAGGTCTTCCAGCGTGTCACCGTCAACATATTCCATCACAATGGTGCTGCCCAACCCCTCTACCTGTTCCATGCCGAGCGTACGACAGATGTAAGGGTGCTCCAGCTGAAGTCCTATCTCAAACTCCTTTTGTAGAGCCTGGCGATAGATGGGCGTATATATATAGTCGGCCTTAAGGCATTTAAGCATATAGCGCTTGCCATACCTTATGGCGGTGAGCATGCGCGTGGGGCCCGACTTTGACACATAGCACTCTTGTATGTTGCTGAACGTGCTGCCCATGCTTGCCGATGCGGTAGCCATCTCGTTGTCTAAATTAGTGGTGTAGCCAGAAGTATTGTCGTTTGTCATTTTTCACTTTTCCCTTTTCACTTTTCCCTTACCCGCGCCACCGTCAGTCCTCCGTTGCGTCCTGCCACGAAAGGTGCGGTGCGCTCGTTGTTGCGCAAGAGATACGGTAGGAAAAGAGGCTGACCAATTATAAAGCAGCCAGTAATAAACTTGTCGCCTACCTGCATCTTGCTGTTGCGCGACTCCTCCACGCGGTAGGTGCTGTGCCCAAGATAGGTAAGAAACAGCTGTCGGTTAGGAGCCCATCCTATCTCTACCTTGTCGCCTTCGCTTAAGGTGTCGCTTATCAGTTGGTGGGCGTTGAAGAACGACGAGTTGTAGCGCGTGCTGTTCTTCAGCCATTTCACAAAGTGTGAAAAGCTTTTGTGGCCTATGTAGGTGGCCAACTGGTCGAGTGTGGCGACACGCGGCTTATGGCTGTCGCCCACATAGTCGTAGAGCCGTTTCATGGTCGATGCCGACACGGCGATGCCGCGTTTCTTCAAGGTCAGCGTAAACTCCTCAAAGTCGGTCGTCGTGCACAGCTGCTTGCCGTACCTTTCTTCTATAAGCCGTTTCAGCTCTTCTATTTCTGGTGTAGTCATTTTTTTATTTAATTGACGAGAAATCAGTGATGAGTGAAGGGTGATAAGGATTAGAGCCGCAAAGCAATAGGATTTTTCACTTTTCCCTTTTCACTTTTCCCTTTAAATTCCCTTAATTCTTAATTATCTTCCTTTATTATCTTAAATTTCGCCCACGTAGCATTGCCCCTATAATATATTCTGCGCCCCTCGGGCACGTGGATGCGACAGGTGCTGAAGAGGTAGGTGCCCGATGTGGCAAACGACTTGTCGGTGCATACGGGCGGTGTGGGGGCCGAGATGTAGAGGTTGGTGAGCGGGCAACCGTCGAACACATACTCGCCCAGCAGCTCGGTGGCCTGACCCAGGTGCACCGTGGCCAGACTGGCACACTTCTGGAACAGTCCGGTGGGCACCTGCTTTAAGGTAGATGGCAGCGACACCTCTTTTACCTTACTGTTATAGAATGTGTACTTGCCAATAGATTTCAGGCCTGCAGCAAAGACAAACTTCTCTATGCTACAGTCGCGAAAGGCATAATCGCCCACCTCGGTAACGGTGGCGGGCAGCGTATACGCACCACCTTTGCCCATAGGAAACCACAATATGGCCGAGCCATCGGCACTAAGCAGCACGCCGTCTTTGCTGCTGTAATGGCTGTTGCCCGCCGCCACGCTGATGTTGGCCAAGGCGGTGCAGCCCGACGATGGCGTTATCTTCTCCACTAAGGCAGGGATAATGATGGTGGATAGCGAGCTGCAGTCTTTGAAAGCGTCGCCCTCTATCCTTATGGTTTGCAGCGGCAGCACAATGCGGCGAAGCTTCTGGCAAGAAGCAAACAGAGCCGTTCCCACCACGTTGTTCTGTGTGTAGTGGCCCGCGGCATACGCCTTGCCGCCCTCCACAATCTGCGCTCCAGAGAGGTCGATGTCGGTCAGTTGCCCATTGGTGGCATGGTCTTCATTGTCGCGCCCTGCCATGTCGCGCAGCGTGCGCAGGTCGTCGCCGTTCAGTGTTCCTGCTATGGCTATGGCGGCGTAGTTATATTTGTCGTCGCCCACCAGCTGGGTGAGCTGTCCCGCCTCGCTGATGGTGGTGGCCGATGAGGTAACCAGCGTCACGCCCTCGCCCACCGCCTCGCCATTCTTGTTCACGGCAAAGGGGCGTAGGGTGTAGGTAGCACCAGGCTGCAGACCACCTATACGCAGACGCAACATACCATTGGCAGTGGGGGCATCGGTCTGCACCACCCTAGTGGCGTTAGCCCATCCGTCATCGGCAGGCGTATTGTCTTGCCGCGACAGGTAACAGCCGCTCTGCGTTACAGGGTCGCCGCCCGTGTCGGCTATGGTGTAGCCCACAATGACGCTCAGCGGACTTATGCCCAGCACCTCTACCTTGCCCACCACTGGCTTTTCGTTAGGCAGAGTGGTAAAGCTGAGGCGTTCGCCATTCAGCACGGCCTTTCCGCTGCCGCCCTGCAACATATAATAATAAGTGGTGCCGGGCGTGAGCGACGTAAGCTGAAGCTGCACCCTGCCATTAGTCGTGCCATCGGTGTTAACGATATCCGTCTTCTGTTCCATGCGCTCGTCTTCGCCATAGCAGAACCACAGTTGCGGGCGCACCGCCCCCTCCTCCACCTGACACTGTCCTGCTATTATGGCCGCCGTTCGACTGATGTCAGTGGCCTCCAGCGTGTGCAGCTGCGGTTCAAGGTTGTCGGGCTTATCGCTGCTGCACGCTCCCAGTAGCGCTACGCACAGCATAGCAACAGCCACGAACCATCTATGGTAGATAATATTTTTCATTTCTTTAGTGACGAGTTACAAGATACAATACGAGATAAAAGATAAAAGGAAATAAGCAATAGGATTTTTCACTTTTCACTTTTCACTTTTCCTTTTACAAGGGAAATAAGCAATAGGATTTTTCACTTTTCACTTTTCCCTTTTCGTTTTACGAGGAGCAAAGCAATAGGATTTTTCACTTTTCCCTTTTCGTTTTTCCTTTAAACAGCCTGACTCCAACCCCCACGCCTCCTTGCCACTGCTTACCAGCAATGGTGAGAGCCGATACGCTAACGCTCACCCTTCCTATGTGTGCCATCACGCCCAACTCTGCCGCCATGCCCTTATGCGAGAGGCCCTCGTTGCGCAGCCAACCGCCACCGTTTGAAGCCGACAGCTGCCATGAGGTGGTGTGCTGACCGTAGCCTACGCCCTCAAACATACTGAGGTGCTGGCCGAGGCGGTGCACCAAACCAGCCGTTACAATATAGGCAGCGGTACGAGTGCGACCCGTATAGTAAGGCTTTACTGACGCGTCGAGGGAGCCGTTAGCGGTGCTTGTCACGTTGCCGTCCTTATCGCAAGTGCCTATGGCCGATGGGGCAGAGCACAGATTGGTGTTAGCATGCAGATAGCCACCCATGCGGCGCATGAGCGCCAGCATAACGCCCCACGAAGGGCCGTCGGTATGCAGCGAAGCGGTGACCAGAGCATAGGCATGAAGTGGGATGACGCGACGCGGGGGTGCGATGGTGACGGTGTCGGTAACCGTCTGCGTATACACAATGGTGTCATGCTTCTCCACCACCCTTTCGGTGGGCAGACGCAGGCGTAGCTCGTAGGTCATGCGGCTCTCCAGCTTCATGCCTAACGGCCAGTCGCGCAGCACGCCCCACAGCGGATGCTTGATGGTGAGCTGCTTGGTGCCTTTGGGCAGATAGAGCCATATCTCGCCCACCTCGTCACACCGTTTCACGATGCCCAAGGGCGAGGAGAAAGCGAAGTCGGGTGGCGCCACCACCTTGACCAAGGCGCAGGCCTCGCCATTCAGGTCGCGCACAGCATCAATAAAGGCGCTCACGTCGGTGTCGAGCTGTCTGAAACGTTCCACCGTAAAGGTGCTGTCGGCAGACCCTGTAGCCCACAAGGCCATACAGGGCCGAGTGCAGAGGCACAGCAGAAAGAAGATGATGAGCCTATGCGCTGCTATTTGTTTTCTCCAATAGGTTGTCATGTCACTCATTGTTTTTATTCAAGGTTGAAGTCGGAGATGTCTATCACACCATCGCCACCCTCCACCGTGGCCGACGGTTGCCACGTGCGCACATGAATGAGCGGCATCGAGGGGTTGCGAAAGTCCCACAACAAGAACAGCCAGCCATCGTCGGCATAGCGGTCGCTGCGATAGCGCTGGCGCATAGACACGCCGTATATGCCATCGCGGGTGGGATGACGAAGGATGCGGAAGTTGGTGAAGCGCACATCTACCTTCTTGTTGGCAGCAAACACCTTGGTCAGGCGTGCCAGATAGGTGCGTTTGGTGTGCAGAGCGTAGGTCACACGACTGTCGGCCTGCACGTGGCCAGCCCCCTTGGTCGTCTTCACCACATTGCCCACAATAATGAGGGCGTTGTCGCTGAACACCTGACGCAGAAAGTCGATATCCTTGGTGGTATAGGCCGTGCGCAGATGCTCGCAATAAGTCAATATCTGGCGGCGGCTGGCAGCATCGGTCTCGCTGAGCTTACCTTTTAGTATCTTGGCAGCCTCAGCATAAAACGGACTATTCTGTGCCATGTGGCGTATGTCGGCGGCAGATAAAGAGGCGGCGGGCGCCTGAGCTTTAGGATCAGCTTTGCCCCCAGCCATAGGCGCCACATTAGCCTCAGTTGCCGGGGGCACCGTCATGCTTGTAGCGCGGTCTTCAGGCACCACCACGGCGGGCCGCTTTCCGCCTTCGGCCCCACCCTCAAAGGCCACCATGCCCTGACGGTCGATGTAGCCTTCGCGACCTGTGGCCACCTCGCGAAAGGCCAGCCTGCCGTTACGAAACCGTGTGTCGATAAGGCAGCCACGCAGCGGTATGCGGAACAAGATGTCGCCATCGGCATCTTCTACCACCCACTGTCGTTCGCCACGGGCCATAACCTGCTCTACCAGCTGCATGCCCTCGCTCACGCCGTAGCGCGTTTCTTGAGCTACGTCCTTATAACCTCTAAAGGGCAGCAGCCATAAAGCCACTGCCCATAGAGAGAGAATCAGCACAAAGGCTGACAATATGTATATCCTTTTCTTCATTCAATTATTGCCAGTTCTCCACCTCGCCGCCAATCTCTATCTTCACGTTATCAGGATTATTGGTGATGATGAGGTTGACGAGATGCTCCACGCCCGGTTTGAACACAAACTTGCTCTCATACATGTAGCTCACGCCCTTCATTACCACCTCAACAAGTGGCTGGCGGTTTTCTACACGCTGCGGCACGAGGATAGCCGAGAACACATAGTCGTCGTCCTGATGCGCAGTGATGGTTTGTTGAGTGCCCTTAACATAGCGTGTAGCCATGCCAGCCTGAAGGTCGATGGTAGCCGTAGGCACCGTGTTGTGTATATACACCTGAGCCGTGGTGGGCATTTCGCCCTCAAAGTCCTCGCCCTTCACAAGCCTTATCTTCAGTTTGCTCATAATGTGCTTGAAGGTAAGGTTGATGGGCGATGCCGACGCCTTTATGCCCTTGCTGGTGGCAAAGAGCAGGTCGCTGGCCTCGTAGCCACCCAGGGCCGTAGCGGTCTTGGCTGTGCTCTGGTCAGTGGCCACACTGAAGGGCTGGTCGTCAATGCTGCTCACGCCCTGTATGTAGGGATAGTAGGCATAAGCGTTGTAGGTGCCTTCGTCCCAATAAAGGGTGTGTGCGGCCGTCCAGCGGCTGGCGTTGTAGGTCAGGGCCTCGTTGTTTACCAGGTTGCCGCCTATCTCCAGAGGCGCATCGGCTTGTGCCACATACAGGCCTATGCGGTCGCCGCCCTCAAAGCTGGTGGCTGTGGCACGCGTCTGGCTGGGGTGCGTCACCTCGAATGTCATGGGCGTGTGCCGGGCATCCTTATATTGCGGCTCGTTGTCGTCGGCACAGGCTACAAGGGCCAGCAGGGCCAGTGCAAAGCCTATGCCGCTTATGATATGTTTCTTCATGTAAGTAAATGCAAAATTACATATTTTTATTTATTACTCATCACACCTTAGCGGCGATGTTTTCTCACCTTAGGCATTTTCAGCGGATTGCCTCTGTGTATCACGGGCGCGTGCTGGTGCATACCACTGTTTACGTTGCCCACGCTACCGCTTGTGCCTGTGCTGCGTGTCACGTTGCCAGCCTCGCGCTTGTCGTTCTTCACAAAGTCTTCAAACGAGTAGGTCTCGCCAGCATAGCGCTTGATGCGTTTCACGATGCTCTCGCGGCTGATGGTGCTGTAATAAGGAATGTTGTTGTTCATGCACGAGTTTTGCTCTGAGCGGAACACGCCACGGCTGTGCATATAGCCACCCTCGTATATGTCGACAAGGTCGCTGTAGCGCGGGTCGAAGATGAGGTGGCTCCAAGGCACGCTCTGCATCTTGCCCGTGAAAGAGAGGTTTTCGTACCAGCCGAGGGCCTTGTACATGTAGAAGGCATTCCCGTGGTCGCAGCCATCCGTGCAATGGCAGTTATCTATAAAGGCGTTGTGGTAGATATACTCGTCGCCCAACTTGCCGAAGCCGTGGCCGCCCGCCTCGTGCTGCACCACGCCACGCGTGTCGAGCGGATAGCTGTAGGTGCTGAGCGGACAGAAGGCTATGGCTGCACCGCTGGTCCACATCTGCGTCATGCCGCCATACTCGGTGGTGTTGGGCACCATGATGATGAGCGTTTGGTTCAGGTTGTCCTTGGTCACCGTGGGTGCGTTAAGGGCGTAGGCAAATATCTCGTCATAGTCGGCCTTCAGCTCCACGCCACCCGTAAAGGTGGTGTTGAAGCGGTTGTAGCGTATGGTGTTCACCGTGCCCACACCGCTTTCGGTAGAGAGGGGGAAGGCCGTGTAAACATTAAAGTAGCCACGGTAGGTGGTGTAAGGCTCCAGACCGAAGAAATACTCCATCTCCTGCTTCATGGTCCTGAGATAGCTGCCATCGGCTATGCTCTTTGCGTCGTAGCCATCGCCCAGCAGCACAATGTTGATGCCGCCTTTCTTGCCCTTCGTGGCCTTTTGCAGGGTGAGCCACTGGTCTTCGCCATACGCGTAGCCATACTGGCTTACGCGGCACTCGTGGGTATACTCTTCTTCTTTCAGGCGGAACACCACCTTGCCCTCACGGCTGGTTCCGTTTTTGGCCATGGCATTGATGGTGAGCGTAACCTTTGTCTTCTTGTTGCCGCTCGCGGGCGACACCTCGCACCAGTCGGGCTTGCTGGCCACCTCCCATTCGCCCTCGGCATCCACTATAAGGCTCTGCTTATGCTCTGTGGCCAAGGCGCAAGCTATAGAGGGGCGGCACACTAACTCGTGGTGGGCGGCTATGCGTTTAAACTCGTTCCACCCTACAACCGTCTGATATTGTGCCACGGCCGATTCGGGCACCTCTACGGTGAAGTTGTCTTTCGGCACACCGTCAAAAGCTCCGCTCTTTACATAGGCTGGGTAGGCACCCTTACAAACAATGGAACCTATGTGAAAACAATTTTCAAAAGCACTGGAATTGATGGTTTCCATATTAGCAGGGAGCACCAAACCTTCTATCTGAGAGCAACCGCCAAAAGTCGATGATTTTATGTTCGTTATTTTCTCAGGAATTTCCAACGTGCCTGTTAGCTGGTTGTTTCCCCCAAAAGCTCCATCGCCTATTATCAACAAGGTAGCAGGCAGATGCAAGGTTCCAGAAAAACTGCAACCAAAAAACGCCTTGTCACCAATTGATTTCAAGTTTTTAGGCAATACGAGTTCTCCTCTGAATTTGCAGCCGTAAAAAGCATTTTCATCAATATCTGTAACTCCATCAGGGAGATTTAGATTGCCGTTGAAACCACAACAGAAGAACGTAGATTGACTTATTTTTGTTATTCCTTGCGGAATTGTTAAAGACCCCGTTAGACCGTTACATTGATCAAAAGCAGACACCCCTATTCCCTTTAAAGAATTTGGCAAATGCAGTTCTCCATAAAACCCTTTGCAGAAAGTGAAAGCGTGTTCATCTATTTTCTCTAAGCCTTCTGGCAAAGTAAGATTTCCAGTAAGCGAAGAACAATTGTAAAAGGCAAAATCTCTTACTTCTTTCAATGTTGATGGCAGTGTCAGGGTTCCATCCAGGCTGGAACAACCATCAAAGGCATATTCTTCTATTACCTCCACTCCTTCGGGTATAACCAATGAGCCTACCAGGTATTTACAATTCCTAAACGCATTTGAATAGATGCCCTTCAACCTGTCTGGCAAGACAAGATAGTTCAGCTTAGTGCCACTCATGCCCCCCGTGGGGATTTCGTCTTTTCCTCCAGATCCAAATATCCCCGACTCCGCTATGGTCACCTCTTTCAGGTTCAATGCCTCCAGCGCCTTCATGCTGTTCCTCATAAAATTGAAGTCGATGTCGTTAATCTCTCCCGTAATCTTCAGATTGGTTACTTTGGTATAGTCGAGCTTAGCCGCAGCAATGGCATCCTTCAGCCCACCAGCCGTCGGGCAGTTTACCACCACATACTCTTTTGCCGTAGCATCGTGGCTCACGAGGTCGTTCTCCCACGGTGTGATGCTCTCGCTGATGAGCGTGAGCTGATATTGTCCGCTTCCCGCTTTTTTGTCTACGCGAATAGAGAAATTGCTCATTTTGCCGGGCATATAGGTAAACGCCTCGTTCTTGGCAAACTTATAGGGCACGCCGCCTATGGTGATGCTGAACAGCGTTACGCCAGCCTTTACGGTCTGCGGCACCACGATGGCACGCCACTCGTTGCCCGAGCGCGATGGCATGGTGGCCGTGGTCTCCACGCTGCCGTTGGCGGTCACGGTGCCGTCGGCCAGATTGATGCTGGCCTTGCGTATCAGGTTGGGGGCCAGCACGGTTTTCTCTGTTCCAGCCCATTCGCCTGCAGCAAAGCCGCTACCCTCAACCAGCGTCACGCGGGCGTTGGCCATACGGTGTTTCATGGGCAGACGTATCACACTGGTGGTAGGCGCCACGTCGGCCACCTTTCCCCACAGAAAGTCGCTGGCCTCGTAGCCGCCCATCTCGCCGTTCTCAGAGGGCTTGCTCTGGTCGCGCTTCACTTCAAATGGGTAGCTGTCTACGCTCTCGGGGTTGGCAAAAGGATAATATCCGTACACGTCGATATGGGTGTGCTTGTCTTTCCAGTAGAGGTCGTAGGCCGAGTTCCACTTATAGTTAGGCTCGTCGAACGTGTGGCGCACGTTGTCGCCACGGTTGCCGCTGGCCTTCAGCGTGCCGGGGGTGCCACCGTCGTAGTCGACAATATACACGCCCATCACATCGCCATCGCAAAAGCCGTTGTCGTTGACACGTGTTACGGCCAGCTGGTCAATGTCGCCAGAGAGCTGTATACGGTCATCGCCGTGCAACTGGCTACCTGCGTCGAACATATCGTCAGAGCAGGCGCCAAGCAGCATGGCAACAACCATAGCAGCCATATATATAATTGTGTTTTTGTGTGTCTTGTTCATAAAACAGCCGTTAGGTTTGTGTATAATAAAAGGAGTTATCGGAAGGTAATGGAAGTTAATCTGCCTGAGGCGAATGGAAGTTAACGGACAATACCTAACCTAAAGGAAGTTATTGGAAGGTAATGGAAGTTAATCCGCCTGTGGCGGATGGAAGTTAACGGACAATACCTTTTTTATTTCTTCCTTCTTCCCTCTTCTTTTTTCACTTTACGAGGAAATAAGCAATAGGATTTTTCACTTTTCCCTTTTCACTTTTCACTTTCCCTTTCCCTTTTCACTTTTCCCTTAGATCGCCGATCCGCCGTTGTCGTTGCCATCGTTCTCCCATGCACCGATGGTTACGTTCACGCCGCTGCTGGTCTTATCGAGCGTTACGGTGAAGGTGTGGCGTTTGCCGCTCTGGAAGGTGAAGGCCTTGGGCAGATTGAAGTCGCGCCCATTCACGTTCACGGTGATGAGGTTACACTGTGCCACCTGCTGCGGCACGATGATAGCGTGGTAGGCCGAGCCGTCGTTGTAGGGTGTGATGGCAGAGGGCTGTCCTGTGGCCATGGCGGTGGCGGTGGCCAGGTCGACGGTGGCCGATGTCTTGATGTTGTTCAGGCTCACCTTCACGTTGGCGGCTGCCAGCGAGCTTTCAGTAAAGCCAGCGCCTGGCTTGAGGCGAATGTCTACCTGACTCATAATGTGCTTGGCCTCAATGCGCACGGCCTCGGTTGAGGGAGCGGCATTGAGCGTAGAGCCTACGAGCAGGTCGCCAGCCTTATAGTCGGCCTCGGCGCTCTGGTTGGCCTTGGTGCTGAAAGGCATAACCGTTACGCTCTCCACCTGCTTGCGGTAGGGGTAGTAGAGGTAGAAGTCGGCGTGTGTCTTATCGTCTTTCCAGTATATCTCGGTGGCGGGTGTCCAGGTATTGGTGTAGGTGTAGAGCATGTTGTCTACATAGTTGCCTGTGGTTAAGAGGGCTGCTTGCAAGCCATCGGTATTGCGGTTCACGACGAACAGGCCCACCTTGTCGCCGCTCTCAAACGCTGTTTCGGTAGCACGTGTTATGTTGGTGCTGATGCTGATGGGCAGCTGGGTGGTAGGTTTATCGGGGGTAACGGGAGGGGTTACAGGCGATACGGGGTCATCGCTTCCTCCGCACGACATGCAGCAGAGCACGGCCATGCAGACAGAGGCTATAAAAGACGCTTTTTTCACAACTTGTTTCATAATAATAAATTTTAGATTGCACAAATGTTATTAAAACTTTTGCAAAAGTACGAAAAGAGGAAGAGCAAAACAAGTTCATAATGGTTCATAAAGCGAAAAAGTGGCCCTCAACCTCTCTTTTGCTCACATTCATTGCCCAAACAAGTGGGCTTTAGCTGGTAACAGAGCGGCAGCAAATGTACAAAAAAATAGTAGTATCGGCAAAATAAGGAGTACTTATTCTGCCGCAAACGCAAAAAAATGGGAGTATCGGCAAGATAAGAGGTACTTATTCTGCCGATAACACAAAGAAATGTATAAACGAACACAGAGAGAACAGATGCGCTCACCAAGTAGGACGGTGGCCTCCGTGCCCCGTCCTCCAACAAGAAGCAAGAGTAATCACTCCAGTACAATAATATTTCGCGCTGCGCGCGTTTCTTTTCTTAGTCACGAATTATCATGAATTGTCCATGAATTTTACCACGAATTATTATCTCTGATTATTTAAACGAACACAGATAGAACAGATAGAACAGATGCGCCAACCAAGTAGGACGGTGGTCTCCGTGCCCCGTCCTCCAACAACCATCCTTGTTTTTATTGAGTAACGCTTCTCATGGAGGACGGGGCGCGGAGACCACCGTCCTACTATAGTTTGCCTCGCCAATCACATGGATTTTTAGTTTTTCACTTTTCACTTAACTACGCCCCGTCCTCCCAGAACTGCATAAATATTCATTTTTTGGGGTACATGTGAACGGTTTCTGAAACCCATCAAATTACAGTCTGAAAGCCTTGGTTTCAGGTTGCGAAACCAAGGGTTTTAGGGTGTAAAACCAAGGGTTTCAGGACCTGAAACCAAGGGTTTTGCAAATGAAAGGTATCAACTTTGAAAAGTGTAAGCATTGGGTGGTGGTTTGCTTATAAATTGTTAGAATATTAACCATTGTTACGTAAAGAAACGTTAATACATTATTTCATACAATTATCCCCGTTTTTGTATATTTATGCAAAATAAACAGCCCCACCCCAACCCCTCCCCGTTGGAGAGGGGAGTAAATACCCTTGCTTCTTGCTGGAGGACGGGGCACGGAGACCACCGTCCTACTTGGATAATTCACGATTAATTCATGGATAATTCACGATAATTCGTGACTAAGAAAAAAACGCGCGCAGCGCGGTATTAATGAACGATTAATGAACGATTAATGATAATTAATGTTTTAAACCAAACGCGCAAAGCGCGAAATTTCGTTGTACAGGAGTGATTACCCTTGCTTCTTGTTGGGGGAGGGGCTACAATTAAAAAACCGTTTCACACATAAATATATAAAGAAAAACTTTGCCGTTCCTATAAAAGTTACTAACTTTGCAACGTGGTATACGCCTATACCCCATATTATTAGGCACAGAGCAAGAACGTTTATATAAACAACATATACAGATACATATTATTTTATGGCAAAGAAAGCTCTATTGATGATTCTCGACGGATGGGGAATCGGACAGCACGGCAAGGGCGACGTGATTTACAATACGCCCACTCCTTACATCGACTACCTCACAGCAGTAAGCGCACACGCTGAGCTGCAAGCATCAGGCGAAAATGTAGGTCTGCCCGACGGACAGATGGGCAACTCGGAGGTGGGACACCTCAACATTGGCGCTGGTCGCGTGGTATACCAAGACCTTGTAAAGATTAACCGCGCATGCAACGACGGCTCTATCCTGGAAAACGCTGGCGTAAAAGCTGCCTATACCTACGCTAAAGAGCACGGCAAGAAGCTGCACCTCATGGGCCTCACCTCAACAGGTGGCGTACACTCTTCACTCGGCCACCTGTTCAAGTTTATCGAGATAGGTAAAGAGTATGGCCTGAAAGACCAGCTCTTCGTACACTGCTTCATGGACGGTCGCGACACCGACCCCAAGAGCGGTAAGGGCTTCATCGAGCAGGTGCAGCAGTGCTGCGAAAAGAACGACGCACACATAGCACACATCGTAGGACGCTTCTACGCCATGGACCGCGACAAACGCTGGAACCGCGTGAAAGAGGCTTACGACCTGCTGGTTGACAACAAAGGCCGTCAGGCTACCAACATGGTACAGGCTATGCAAGAGAGCTACGACGAGGGCGTAACCGACGAGTTTATCAAGCCTATCTGCAACAGCGCCATCGACGGACACATTGGCGAGGGCGACGTTGTGATCTTCATGAACTTCCGTAACGACCGCGCCAAAGAGCTCACACAGGTGCTCACACAGCAGGATATGCCCGAAGAGGGCATGCACACCATCGCTGGTCTGCAATACTACTGCATGACTCCCTACGACGCTTCGTTCAAGGGCGTAAACATCCTCTTCCCCAAAGAGAACGTGATGGACACTCTGGGCGAGTATCTCTCAAAGCAGGGCAAGCGTCAGCTGCACACCGCCGAGACAGAGAAGTATGCTCACGTAACCTTCTTCTTCAACGGCGGACGCGAGCAACCCTACGAGGGCGAAGACCGCATACTGGTGCCCTCACCACGCGTGGCAACATACGACCTGAAGCCCGAAATGAGCGCCTACGAGGTGAAAGACAAACTGGTGGGAGCTATCAACACACAAGAGTATGACTTTATCGTGGTAAACTTTGCCAACGGCGATATGGTAGGCCACACGGGCATCTACAACGCCATCGCAAAGGCTGTACACGCTATCGACAACTGCGTGCGCGACGTGATTGAGGCTGCTAAGGCTAACGACTATGAGGCTATCATCATTGCCGACCACGGCAACGCTGACAACGCTATCAACGCCGACGGCACGCCTAACACCGCTCACTCGCTCAACCCCGTACCCTTCATCTACGTTACCGATAACAACTCGGCAACAGTGCGCGACGGACGTCTCGCCGACGTGGCACCCTCTATCCTCCATATCATGGGTCTGGAACAGCCCGCCGACATGACCGGCGAGTGCCTCATCAACGATTAAGCATCTTTTATTAGGGAGAGGGGCTGTGAAACTCAATTGACCCCTCTACCCTATATCTAATGCTCAAGGAGAAAGAAATGAGCTACGTAAGTTTGCTATACCACATCGTGTTTAGGCCATACGGCAGTCAGCCAGTAATAAACCCCGACCACGCCGAAGACCTATACCGATATATAAGCGGCTTTATAAATAGTCGTGATAGCCAACTCTGTCAGATAGGCGGCATGCCCGACCATATACACTTGCTGGTGCAAATAGCGCCCACACAGTCGGTGGCAGCCTTCATGCGCGACATAAAAACAAGCGCTAACAAATATATGACAGACCATAGACAATGGTTCCCCGACTTCTATAAATGGGGCAAATCTTACTGCGCCATCACTGTGTCGGCATCAAACATGCCTAACGTGGTAAGCTACATACAACATCAAAAGCAACACCACGCACACAAAAGCTATGCCGACGAGCTACGCGATATATGCAAAGCATACGGCATAAACATTGATGAGCAATATTTCTTAAAGGAATAAAGCAGCAGTCCAACGCAAACGTCGCCGAAGGCGGCGAAGGTCCATAACCGCGGGTGAAGAGAGCGAAGCGATCGAAACCTGCGGATAATGAAACAAGGCTGAAGTGTCCTCGAAGAGGGCGAACACCAGCAGCCCAACGCGACCTACGTTCGCCCTCTTCGAGGACGCCGACTCTCACCCCACCATCCGCAGGTTACGTGCCTTCGGCACTCCACCAGCGGTTATGCACATTCGCCCTCTTCGAGGACGATACACCCCACCACCCCACTGTGTTCCATCACAGCCCTAACATATTATTTACTACGAGCCGAGCCACCATAAACCCAGCCGGCCACCATATACAACAAAACATATTATTTACACCTATATAAACATATTATTATACTTCGGTGTTCTGAACATATTATTTAACTTTTTAAACTCATAAACATTATGAAACAATTTTTACGTTCATTTTTAACGCTACTCATGCTTGTGGTGTGGGCGAGCGGATTTGCGCAAGACACGGAAACCATTGATTTAACTAAACAAGGTTTTGAAAATGCTACGGTGGTATCCGAAGTGACGGGAACTGATGTTAAACTTTCATTTGCGAAAGGAACAAACACTAATGTGCCCACATACTACACCGCAGACAAAACAGTACGCCTTTATGTAAATAACACTTTAACGATAAGTTCTACTACTAAAGAAATAGCGCAAATAGTATTTACTTTAGCACCAGATAAGAAAGCCATTGAACCAGATACTAAATCATTTAGCACTGGAAGTTATTCAGCTAGCACTCATACTTGGACGGGTAAAACGAATAAAATTATTCTCACGCAAAAAACTAGTGGTAAACAATTTCGCATTCAAAAATTAGTAATTACATTTGTTAAAGAAGGACCTAGCAAAACCCCTACAACCCTGACCTTCCCCGAGACAGCAATCAGTATTAATGGTGGTGACGAAGCAAGCTTCAAAGGCCAACCAGCCAAACTGTATGCAGGCAAGCAAGAGCTCACTGATAAAACTATCAAATACACTCATACAGATGACGACATTTTTGCAACATTCGACGAAACAACAGGTGCTGCCACACTAAAATCAGGTGTTTACGGTACAGCAACTGTAACGGCTACATACGCAGGTGATGAGACTTATGAGGAAGCAGTAGCATCTTATACCGTAACAGTAAAGAATCCTAATGTATTCGAAACTGCATATGATTTTGTAAATAACAGTTACGATTATCCACGAACAGGAAATTTAAGAAACGGAGCAATCATATCAAACAAATCTCCTGTCACAATTGTTAATACAAAGAACGGAACAAAAACTTCATCAAAATTTTCTAATACTGACTTCAGAAACTACAAAAATGCCATTCTTACAATAAATGCTAAAGAAGGATACTTCATTAATAAAATCACGATAACAGGATCTCGTATTAACCAATTAAATTTGAATAGTAAAAATGGTACATGGAATGATGGCGTATGGACAGGCTCAGCAGAATCTGTTTCGTTTACCAATCCTGGAGGAGATAATAATTCCGTATGTTTCGAAACAATAACTATTGAATATACAGCTCCCGCTCCTCTCACCCTCGACGAGAACGCAGTCGACACCAATACTAAGATTGAGAAAAACAACGGCAAGACCCAAGATGTAATCCTTACCCGTTCACTGAAGGCTGGTGCATGGAACACCATCTGTCTGCCCTTCGACGTAACTGCAGAACAAGTAGAAAGCGTACTGAAAGCCACTGGTAATGTTAAGGAATTTGATAAGGAAGACAAAGCTACAGCTACCATCTTCTTCAAACCTGCAACAGAGATGAAAGCTGGCGTACCTTACCTCATCAAGCCGACTGAGGATGCCACAGTACTTAACTTTAAGGACGTAACTATCAACAATGTTGATGAATTAAGTCGTATAAATGGTAACGATTATTGCATCTGCGGTGTATTCGGTAAATACGCCATGAAAACAAACGGTACAGAACTCTTTCTCAATGCAGCTGGTAAGTTCGTTGCCCCTGCAGCAGCCACAAATACTATGAAAGGCTTCCGCGCATACTTCATGGTTCCTTCGGGTGCAAGTGCAGCAGCCATCAATATCAACTTCGACGGTGAGACCACAGGCATTAACAACATCGAGACCAATGCCGCAGTAAACGGTAAGGTATATAACCTGAATGGCCAGTATGTAGGCAACAGCCTCAACGGATTGAAGAAGGGCATATACGTAGTGAACGGCAAGAAAGTAATCAAGTAAATAACCCAAATAACAGTAAAGCATTATGAACAAAAAAGCATATAACACTCCGAGCACAGAGGTAACAAGCGTAGAGATACAACATTTCATAGCTGCATCAATAAATGGCGGAGGAACACAAGGCAGCAACATGTCTGACTATGAAACAGGTGGTGACGCAGGTACTGCCATGAGCGACCTCAACATCAACGACGTATGGGAGTAAATCTCTGTACAGAACAGTAAAGAAGAAAATGTAAAAAGCAGACTGGGAACAACAGACTGAAACAACAGACTGAAACAACAGACTGCAAACCGATAAAGCGGCCGAGGGCAAACGTCCTCGGCCGCTTTCGTATATCCCCCTTAAAGTAGGACGAGGGTCTCCGTGCATTAAACATAAACACGAGTTTCCATAAATTAAATGTTAAATGATCAAGCAATAGTTCTACATATAGTGAACTTTTTGTATATTTGCAAAAACAATTATACGGCTATGAAGCTATTGAAATACAAAATGCTAAAGGACTTTTGGAGAAAGCACCCAGAAGCGGAAGACCCCTTACAACGATGGGCAGAATACGTTGAAAAGAACGAATGGAAAAGCCATGCCGACCTAAAAGAGGCATTTCCTTCTGCCGATTATGTTGGAAACGACAGATATGTATTTAACATCTCTGGCAACAAATATCGACTTATTACGATTGTCGTTTTTTATGGAGGCTTTCTACATGTCAGATTCGTTGGCACACATGCCGAATATGATAAAATAAAAAACATTAAAACGATATAACACTATGAATATAAATAACCAAAAAACATACGAAGAAATAGATGCTCGCATTGAGCAACTATTAGGAAAAGGAACAGAACTTGGTGGTGTAGAAATGCTTAGTGAGAAAGAGCAAGAAGAACTAAACGTACTTAGCGAGGCCGCCTACAACTGGGAGTGCGAAGAAGAGCCCCACCCTTGGAGAGTAAAACCGTCGCTAATAGCAGCCATAAAAGTAGCTTTCAAGAAAAAAGGTTATAAGCAAAAAGAAGCAGCAAAAGCTATTGGTGTATCTCCCACAACGTTCAGCGACATCCTTCACGGACGACGTAGCATCAGCTTTGAGGTGGCCCGTAATATCTATCATGAATTAGGCGTTCCAGCAAACCTCGTGTTACAATAAGAGTAAAGAATAGAACAAGGCTTTATTCATATCACCCTTACATTTGTAAATAAAACAGCAAAGAGTAGAAATCGACGTTTTCGTTAAGCCAGATGAGCAGAGACGAGCTTGCTCGATCTATGCCATGGCGAGAAAACGTGCCATGAAATGGAACCATTTTACTTCTCCCCCAACACTCGCAACGCCGCGCACTGGTCATCGGCCAACTGCCGCTCCAGCGCCTCAACGCTATCAAAGCGTTGTTCCTGTCGCAGCCTATCAACAAACGCTACGCGCATGGGCTGACCATACACGTCGGCACTGAAATGGAAGACGTGGGCCTCGATGGTGGTGAGCAAGCCCCCAAACGTGGGACGCTGCCCAATGTTGAGCATGGCAGGACGCACGCACGCCTCGTTGCCAAACCCCACGCGCACGGCATAAACGCCACGGGCAGGGATGAGCAGCGACTGGCCCGACACATCAAGGTTGGCCGTGGGAAAGCCCATCTTGCGCCCCTCGGCAAAGCCGTGCGCCACGGTGCCCTGCAACTGGTAGGGGCGCCCCAGGCAGCGTGCCGCCAAGGCCACGTCGCCCTCAGTAAGCAGACGTCGCACCACCGACGAGCTAACGCGTATGCCGTCGGGCGAGGTGTAGGCCGTGTTCTGCACCACGTCGATGCCCATCTCGCGCCCATACTGCACATACTGTTCAAAGCCCTCGGCACGGTTATGACCAAAGCGGTGGTCGTAGCCTATGAGCAACAGGCGCACGCCCAGCCGCTCTTTCAGCACCTGTTGCATAAACTGCTGTGCCGAGAGGGCCGCCATCTCGGGCGTGAAGTGCAGCACCTCGACATGATCAACGCCCAGACCTTGCAGCAATTGCACCTTTTCTTGAGTGGTGGTGAGCAGTTGCGGCACATAGTCGGCCTGCAGCACCTGTCGGGGGTGCTGGTCGAAGGTTATCACCATGCTCTTCAGTCCCCTGGTCTGTGCCAGGCGGCGCACCTCGTCAATGAGGTATTGATGTCCGCAGTGCACACCATCGAAAAAGCCTATGGTAGCAGCGGAAGGTAATTCATAATTCATAATTCATAATTCATAATGAGAGGCGGCCTTTAAAGGTTTTAAGCCTGTGGGGGTTAAGCCTGTGGAAGCCTTTATAAGCCTACTAAGCCTTTCTAAGCCGTGGGGACTAAGCCTCTCTAAGCCGAGGAGACTAAGCCGAAGGAGGCTGGAGGAAGAAAGCTACCGAAACCCGCAAAGCAATAGGATTTTTCCCTTTTCACTTTTCCCTTTCACTTATACCACATCTCCCCTTCGGGGTCGTGCAATGCCGTTATGCCTACGCTCTGCGCTGCTTGGCAGTTGTCTTCTCGGTCGTCGATGAACAGCGTGTCTTCAGCCTTGATGCCCGCTTGGCGTAGCGCCTCGGTAAAGATGGTGGGGTCAGGTTTTGCCAAGTGCATGGCGCAAGAAAGGAAAATCTTTTCAAAGAAGTGGGTGGCGGTGTAGGTGTGGCCCTCGCTGTCACGATAAGGAAAGAAGTCGGCGGCACACTTGTCCCAGTGCATGAAGTTGGTGTTTGAGAGCAGGAACAGGCGATGTCCGCTACGGCGCAATGCCAAGAGCGCCTCCTTCTTCGCGTCGGGTATGCCTGTAAGCAGTTCGTTCCATGCCCAGATGATGTCGGTGTCGGACACGGAGCATTGGCACAGGCGGCGCACCTCGTCGCAAAACTGTGGCGTGGTGATGCTACCCACCTCGGCAGCCAAGAACAGGTCTTCAACCCTATGCTCGCGCACATAAAACGCTATCTTCTCGAGGCCCACACGCTCGAAGGCCGCTATGCAGCGCTCGTTGTCTAAGCCCACAAGTATGCGGCCGAGGTCGAAGATAATGTTTTTAAAGCCCCTCACCATCTCTCCCCCGTGGGGAGAGGGCTGGTTTGCATTACCTATTATATTATTGTTTATAGCCATGAATTTTTACTTCTATAATATTACTCTATTATTATGCTCGCAATGCTTTGCATTGCTTGCGGGTTCTTAAACATTAATGTTTAAAACAAAACGCGCAAAGCGCGAAATGGATTATTTAAACCACAACAATATTATTTGACATAGAGACGTAGCGAGGCCAATCAAGCCCTCTCCCCACGGGGGAGAGATGGAGAGGGGCTCTTCTTCAGCAACCGCAGTATCTCGCCTATCCACAGCACGGGCGATGTGACGAGGATGATGACGCCCCACTCGTTCAGCGAGAGCGGTGTAACGCGGAACATCTCGCCACCAAAGGTTACGATGCCCCACTGGCCCACCAGCACCAGCAGCATGACCAGCAGCAGGGTGCGGTCGGACAGCAACTGGTGGAAGGCCGAATGGTCAGACCCCAGCGCCTTAGCGTTGAGCAGGTTCCACCACTGCAACATAACAAAGGTGGTGAAGAAGAGGGTGAGCTCGTGAACATCCATGCCAGCATTGGCGCCCGTTTCGCGTTCGCACCACACTAAGAACGCCAGCATAGGGACAAACATGAGCAGACCCACCACAATGATGGCCCACTGTATGCGGTGCGTGAGGATGAAGTCGGTTTGTCGGCGTGGCTTGCTCTTCATCACCTCGGCCGATGGAGGCAGCGAGGCCAAGGCCATGGCAGCAAAGGTGTCCATAATCAGGTTTATCCACAATATCTGGGTAACGGTGAGCGGCAGTTCGGTGCCTATAGCCGCGCCAGCCAGCACCAGCAGCAGGGCCGCCACGTTAACCACAAGTTGGAAATAAAGAAACCGCTGAATGTTTTTATACAACGATCGGCCCCACATTACGGCCTTAACAATGCTGTTAAACGAGTCGTCGATGAGCGTTATGTCGCTGGCGTTCTTGGCTACGCTGGTGCCCGACCCTAACGACAGACCCACATGGGCGTGGTTGAGGGCGGGCGCATCGTTGGTGCCATCGCCTGTAACGGCCACCACCTCGCCATGACGCTGAAGCAGGTTTACGAGGCGCTGCTTGTCGGTGGGGCGCGCACGGCTCATCACGCGCAAACTCTGTACGCGCTTGTAAGCCTCATCCTCAGACAGGGCGGCAAAGTCGGGACCCGTTATCTGAGCCTCGGCAGGGGTATTGGGGTCCCAGGTGCCTATCTGTCGGGCTATCTCTATGGCGGTGGCCGAGGTGTCGCCCGTCACCATCTTCACGTTGATGCCCGCCTGTCGGCATTGGTCAACAGCGGCAGGCACGTCAGTGCGTATGGGGTCGCTAATGGCTACGATGGCTTGCAGCGTGAGGCCCGTGGTGCGTATCTCTTCGCACGGTGCACAGGCAAAGGCCAGGGTGCGGTAGGCTTTATCTTGCCAGGCACGCAGGCGCTGAGCAATGTCGGCGCGAGCATCGGTGGTCATGGTGCAGAAGGTGGTAACAATCTCAGGAGCGCCCTTCACAAAGAGCCAGGCTTGGCCATCAACATCGGCCACGGTGGCCATATACTTGCGCTCGGTACTGAACGGCTCGCGCTTCAGCATGGCATGGGCAGAGCGCAGGTCTTGATAGTGCAACCCTTGGCCTTGCAGCCACAGCAGCAGGGCACACTCGGTGGGGTTGCCTATGCCGTGGCCCTCGGGGTCGAGGTCGGCAGTGGTGTTCAGGGCCAGGGCGGCATGGAAGAGTGGGTCGGTCAGGGCCTTGGCATCGGCATCTTCAACCTTAGCACCTTCGGCATCGGCATCTTCGGCCTTTACGCGATAGAGGTCGGCCACCTGCATACGGTTCTGTGTCAGGGTGCCCGTCTTATCGGTACATATCACCGTTACGGCGCCCATGGTTTCGCAGGCATGCAGCTTGCGCACCAGGTTGTTGCTCTTCAGCATACGACGCATATTCAGAGCCAAAGCTAAGGTTACGGCCATAGGCAGACCCTCGGGCACGGCCATGACGATAAGCGTTACGGCCATCATAAAATATTTTAGCACCACAGTGGCCATGCCTACATAGTTGGCGGTGTGCCACAGGGGGTTGACAAGGATGTCGTGCGTAAGGAAGATGACGAAGGCGGCAATGCTGATGCTGGTGCCCACAACGCTGATGAGCTTGGCCAAGCGGGTGAGCTGAAGGTTCAGCGGCGTCTTCACAGCGGTAAGCTCGGTGGCCTTGCGGGCTACCTTGCCTATCTCGGTGGCGTCGCCCACAGCCTCGACGCGAGCCGTGGCGCGGCCGCCCATCACCATGGTAGAACGCAAGATGAGGTCGGAAGGATAGGTGGCCTCGGCATCGGTGGGATGGCTGTCGTCTACCACATGCTTGTTGGCCATAGGCTCGCCCGTGAGCGAACTCTCGTCTATCTGCAGGGCAGTGCTCTCTATCAGGCGAGCATCGGCAGGTATCTCGTCGCCCGTCTCAACGATGATGAGGTCGCCCACCACCACCTCGCGGCGTGCCACCTCAAGGGTTTGGCCCTCGCGTATCACCTTTACGGGCTGCTCTTCGCCCAAGGCGGTAAGACTTTGAAACTTGCGGGCAGCGTCCATCTCAAACACAAAGCCTACGGTGGTGGCCAAGATGATGGCCAAAATGATGCCAATGGTCTCGATATATTCGCCATTGATGACGGCCAGGCCCAGCGACACCAGCGCCGCTACAAGCAATATCTTGATGATGGGGTCGTTATATTTTTCGATGTAAAGTTTCCATAGAGGGGTGCGCTTCGGGGGCGTAAGCACATTCTCGCCATGCGCTTGCTTGCTGGCCTCCACCTCTTTTGCGGTAAGACCTACGTTTGGCTGATTGGGTTGTGTTGTCATCTTTTTATTTCTGTTATTATTTTATTTTTGTTTTTGCTTATGCTTTTGTTATTGCTTATGCTTTTATCTGTTTGCTTCATTTGCTTTGCCTTTGTTATGCCTTCTTGAGCAACTCGATCATCTACTATTTATCTTTATCGGTAGGCTATCACAATTTGATGCAAGACGAAAGGATGCCTTTATCAAGACCCATACTTGGGCAATATGGTGCAAAGGTACGGTTTGACGAAAATATATGCAAATAATAGGTGTTACAAAACAATAAAAAACACATTACAAACAGTTTACTGGCGCTGTATGGGCGAAACAGAAGTGCAGAAAGAAAGAAGAAAATAGGCACAAAGGGCGAAAAAGGACAGCGGCCAAGATGGGTGTGAAACGACAACAACGACAACTGGCACAACAACTAACGCAACAACAGACACAACAACAGATACGCATTTTTTCAAATTTAAAAGAAAAAAATTTGCACATCTCGCTCATTATTCTTACCTTTGCACCACAAAACTTGTCACACCCATGTTGACAAGCCGGACTTGTAGCTCAGTTGGTTAGAGCAACAGACTCATAATCTGGAGGTCCCTGG
>ENA-ORNT01000554-ORNT01000554.1-human-gut-metagenome-genome-assembly--contig:-NODE-554-length-27112-cov-5.882692_pt1 | contig 27112 bp, 25 predicted proteins | sample MGYA00242120_ERZ509032 | MGnify/ENA primary metagenome ERZ509032 (study PRJEB26280, sample SAMEA2338729) | human gut metagenome | biome: human gut; feature: human-associated habitat; material: faeces...
TTCTGTTTGTAATCAACTTTCCCCCTCACACGGGAATTTCAAAAAACTATTGAGGGGTCAGGCAAAATACAGAATCCTGTGCTTCCACTAGAATTTCGCCCTGGTACTTTTCTGCAATTCTTGCTATGGAATTTAATCCATATCCATGTCTGCCGCTTTCTGTTTTTGTGGATTGATATTTTCCGCTTCTGTCGTTTTTTAAGACATGCTCATATGGATTCTTTATCAGCATGACCAGCGCCTGCTTTTTCACTCCCATGGATATTTCTATCACCTTTTGGTGCTGCCTGCAGTCCCGGACAGCTTCTATTGCATTATCCAGTGCATTTCCCAGTGCTATGCCAATATCACATGGTTCCATGGAAAGCTCCTCTGGAATAAATATTTTTAACTGAAATGTAATCCCGTATTCCTTAGCAACGGCATATTTGAAATTAATCAGACAATCAATGGTACTGTTGCCGGTATTGGAAATGTTTTCGGAAATATTGCTGTTTTTGATAATCTGATTCAGGTTTCTGATTACAGACTCTTTATCACTGTTTTCAACGCTGTTTTTTAAAACAATAAGTTTATTCAGCAGATTGTGCCTGTCCTCATAAAATTCCTCCAACATCTTTTTTTGCGATACCGTAATTTTTTCGATCATATCAAATTGCTGGGCATAAACTGTATGTTCTTTTTCATAAGCAAAAACTTTATTTATTTTTACATACAATTCAAAAATAATGACATTAAATAAGATAAGAATGCTGATAGTGATAACAGCAAAAAAGGACTTTCCTTCTGAGCAAAATTCATTGATCGCAATGACTATGCTTCCCACTGGCACCAACAGGAGAAAAAAATAATATTTTCCCGGTACCGGACTCTCCTTTCTTTTTTCTGCCACCATCGACAGTGCATATACAGAAAGGATCATCAGGATGTTCGATAATACCAACCCAATAATATCCCTTTGCTGGCTTTCCCCTATGTCAAAGCTATTGATTAGGGAAAAGACAAAGACCTCAATCAACGACCAGCCTGCATAGAATGTAGCCAATAAAAAGTATTTTTCCTTTCCACGGCTTTGGTAGGCAACCATCGCTATGGACAGAATCAGTAAAATGTTCAGAATGGTTGCAAAAATTTGCAGGCGCCCATTATGATAACCAAAGAAAAATTGGAATATGCAATAAACAATCCACAGAGAAACAGAAAGTATACTATTCTGCTTTTCTTCAAAAAAGCTTCCCCAAAATCTTTTTACAATCCATACGGTTGCGATAACAATAGAAATATTTAATAGAATATCTTCTATTTGATTATACATTGATTTCCCCTCCCAGAAGATGGCTGTATTGTTGGTTAAAGTATTTCTGCCGTTCTTCGCTTATAGGCAGTTTCTTCCCATTTACCAACGTTATTTCTATTTTTGTCCTTGATCTAATCAAATAATAATTTACCAGATAAGACTGATGTACTCTCAAAAAAGGTATTTTTCCATCTGACATTTTTTGTTCTATCTCTGACAGTTTCCCGTTAAATGTGTAATGCTCCCCGTTTTGCGTATATATTGTAACTTTCCTGGCATTGCTTTCAAAGTATAAAATCTCTTTACATAGAATTTTATATTCTTCATGCTTATAAGAAAAGGTAAAATAGACCATTTTACTGCAGACTCTCTGATAAGTTTCCAGAAATGTCTTTGTCAATATCTCCTCATCGATTGGTTTCTTTATAAATCCAAATACATCCAACCGGAACAATTCCATCATATATTTATCATAGCCTGATACATAAATCAGAAGTACATTATCATCCACCTTCCGTATATTTTCAGCCGCAGTGATGCCATCGCCACCCTTCATCTGAATATCCAAAAAGATGATGTCATACTTTGTTCCTGATGTAACCTGCCTTTTGAGTTCCCTACCACTGTAAAAAACATCAATATTCACGGGAATGCTTTCCCGCTTGCATACTTCAGAAATTATATGCTCTATCTGATTCACAATTACATTTTCATCATCACAAACAGCAATTCTTATCATGTGTACTACCTGCATTATACTTATAAAAGTGGACACATTGGTTAAATAGACTTACTATTAACATAGACACCAAAAGGAGGTATCTTTTATGTCCACAAAACAACATTACGATGAGGATTTCAAACGAACCCTCGTTGAGCTTTACCACAATGGTAAAACTCAGGCCTCTCTTATCAAAGAGTACGGCGTATCTCAAACTGCTCTTTCCAGATGGGTCAAACAGTATTCAACTGTTGAAACTGATGACGGTGAAGTTCTTACTGCAAAGCAGGTGAAAGAGCTTCAAAAACGTATGGCTCAGCTGGAAGAAGAAAACCAAATACTAAAAAAAGCGATTGCCATATTCACGCCACACTCAAGCAACGATTAGATGCCGTGCATAAGCTGCGTCATCAATACGATATCAAAACTCTTTGTCGAGTTCTTCGCATAAATCGCAGTACTTATTACAAGCACTTTTATTCAGATTTAGCACCTCGTACAAAAGAAAATCCGTTGATTCGTAAGCACCTTTTACAAATCTATACTGATTACGATAACTCTCTTGGTGCTTACAAGATCCGTCGTGTATTAGAACGTGATTATGGCATAAACATCAGTCTCGGCAGAGTGGACCGCCTGATGAACACTATGAATCTACCAAAACGTTCCACAGAAAAACCAAAATGGAAAGGTGCCTGGAAAGACAATGGTCCTTGTGAGTAACACTCCCTTTTGAAATCGAGACAGATTCACGTCCCCTCTCGCTTTTAAAATTTCTTACCGCACTTTGGGCAATACTCAAAATTTTCTGCTGTCTCATACCCACAGTAATTGCAATGTTTATAGTTATACCCATAGGTCACTTTTGAAATTCTCTGCAAATGCTCCGGGCGAATCAGTACCTGCTCTCCCCGGGCAATGGCCTTTCCCATCTCCGGATCCAGTTCATACAGCGTATTACAGCAGCTTGTCCGCACATAATAGTGCTTATTCCACTTAATACACGGTATGAAAAACATAGCCCGTCTCCTATCTCACCAGTCCCATGTTGCTTCTGTATTCCTCATTCAGCTGCCGCAGTTCCTTCTCCCCGTTAATGTACGGTTCATAAAATGTATCCACGGAACCACCGCCCAGATTATCACAACCGTTGCAGAAGTCACAGGCTCCACCGCACTGGTTCAAACCCTCCTGTATAATGCGGATCCGCTCTTCTCTCGTTGTATCTTTGATCAGTATACTTTTGATCTCCATATGCCATCACCTTTCCTGATTTATCAATACTATATATCAATAATAATGAAACTGCCTGATATGCGATAACTTTATTTTACCACACATCAGGCAGTCTGTTATCATTTTATTTCTTTACCCCGGCAATATCATCCGGATCCCGGCCTTGATAATTCCGATCCCTACCGGTATTAAAATGATTGTACAGCAGAAGATCACTCCCACGCCCGACAGGATGAGGCCGATGGGCAACAGGATCAGCAGCCACACACAGGCCTTTAAAATTGCCCCGGTAATCTTATATGCGATTCCGAATAAAATGGTTAACAGCAACAGACACAATATAAATGAAATCATAATTTTTCTCCTTTCCATAATGTAGGCCACATGCTTCACAGAAAAAACTCCTGTCTTTGTAGCTATTATATCCGGTTGTCCCACCATTTTCAGTACGTAATGTTGCACGATAAGTCATCCTAATATAGGAAAAGGACAGAGGATATCCTCTGCCCTTTTCTAGGCTGTTTCTATGCTGTTTCTTCAGGAATGGTCCCGGAACATAATGCATTCCTTCACTGTTTCCAACAGCTTCTTTTCATCCATCGGCTGTTGATAATGTCTTCCGCAAAGGCATTGGCGCTCATGGCAATGATGGGGACATTTCCGGCATCCGACCGTTTCATGGACCGGATCCTGCGGGTGGCATCCCAGCCATTTAGCTTCGGCATCATAATGTCCATGAAGATCACATCGTAATATCCCAGCTCAGATTTTTGAACTTTTGTACCGCCTCTTCTCCGTCTGCAGCGCACTCTACGTGGATCCCGTAATCCTCCAGCATGAATTTTGTGATCTCCATGTTGAGTTCATTGTCCTCTGCTAACAGCGCCCGCAGACCTTCCACCGGGATTTCCTCATAGTTTACGTTCTTCTCCTTCTCCACCGGTTCCCCGATTTTGAACGGAAGTGTCATGGTCACAGTAGTTCCGACGCCTTTTTTACTCTCTATGGCAATGTCTCCATCCAGCCTGTCCACGATTTTCTTTGCAATGGCAAGTCCCAGTCCTGTGCCTTCGTACCTGGATCTGCTGGTCTCATTCTCCTGCGTGAACGGTTCAAAAGCATGTTCCAGAAAGGTTTCACTCATGCCGATACCAGTATCGGCACAGCCGAATTCATAGACTACCCGCTCCTCGTCCGCATATTTTTCTGCACACCAGACACGCACACTGCCGCCCGGTCCGGTAAATTTAACCGCATTATCAGAAATATTGGTCAGCAGTCTCTCCACATAGATTGGATTCCCTGCCAGATCCATATGGCGGATATCACTCTGTTCCCAGTCAACAATATATTCCACATTCTTTTCTGCCGCCTGCTTCTGCTTGCCGAGGTTAACCCGGTTCAGCAGTTCTGCCAGATTAAACGGAATCTCCTGTTCCACTACACCTCCCGACTCCAGTTTGTTCATATCCAGAATATCATTCACGATAGAGACCAGATACTTCGATGAAGTCATGATCTGTTCCCGGCACTTTCTCTGTACCTCCAGATCATCCGGATAACGGTTTGCCAGATTCAGCGTGCCGATAATGCCATTCATGGGTGTCCGGATATCATGACTCATATTTGACAGGAAACGGGCCTTCAAAGCTGCTGCCTTCCTGGCTTCCTCCACCTGATACATCAGTTCATGTTCCCACTTCTTGGTATCGCTGATGCTGCGGATCAGGCAGAGCACATGGGTCAGTACACCGTTTTCGTCTCTCTTTTTTTCCACAAAACGGAGTCTGTGCCAGTCGCCATCCTTCATCCGGTATTCTAGGACTAACGTCTCTTCATTCTTCATGCGTTCCGGCAGGGTCTTCAGATCCACAAATTTGAAAAATGCCTCCTGATACTCCTCCGCCACGTATTGTCTGCATACCTTTTCATTGCTTTCCGACAGCTTTCCCGATTTCGTGAACTTCAGATGCTCGGTATCCCGGTTATTGATCTCTTCGAAATAATCTGCCTGAATATCGATCCGTGAAATATACTGGTAAGTTCTGGCGATGGAGGAAATGATCTCGTTACTCAGCTTCACTTTCTCCAATGTGTCCTGTAACTGCTTCTGGATTGCTTTTTCTTTGTACAGAATGCTGTCTATATTCCGGCAATAATTTATTCAGGATGTCATTTTCGTTCTGCTCATAGTTTAAAGACATCGTTTTCCCCTTCTACGGCACAATAAAAGCCGTCTGCCAAAAATGTGCACTGACAGACGGCTCACGATAAACATACTCCCCTACACTCAGGAATCTGCTGCAACCGGCTGTCATAGTCTGATTTTTCTCTATGTTCAGACCTTAGACCCATCTGGCTTTGTGTCCCCGTTTTTCAGCGGGTTTACTAAATAGATATTATTTTTATTACATTTTCTCCGGAGCTTCGAATCCCAGCATATCAATACAGGTCTCCAGGATATCTCTGGTCAGCACTAAAAGTGCTACCAGTCCCTGCTTACGCTCCTCATTCTCTTCACCTAAGATCTTGGTCTCATGGTAGAAGTGGTTGAACGCATTGGCAAGATCGTAAATATAGGCACATACCTTATGGGGTGCCAGTTCTTCTCCAGCGGTAGCGATCATGGTATTGAACTGTGCCAGTTCCATGGCAAGCTCTTTCTCGGACGCATTACCGGGCTGCTGTAATTTTACAGCGGTCAGGTCTCCGCCCTGCTCCTTGTATTTATTCAAAATAGACTTGATTCGCACAATGGTATACAGGATGTAGGGGCCGGTATCTCCCTCGAAGGAGGTGAAACGGTCGATATCAAAAACATAATCCTTGGATGCCTGATTGGACAGATCACCGTATTTTAACGCGGAGATAGCTACCACGTCCGCTACCTTTCTCGCCTCGGCATCTTCCATATCGCGGCCTTCCTTGATCTTTTTGTACATCTCATCCTGGGTATCCTTGATCAGGTTCTCGAGACGCATAACACCGCCCTGTCTGGTCTTGAAGGGTTTGCCATCCTTGCCGTTCATGGTACCGAAGCCCAAGAACTTCAGCTCGGTCTCGGGTTCTACCAATTTCGTCTTGCGGGCACAGCGGAATACCTGCTCGAAGTACAATTCCTGACGCTTGTCCACCACGTAGATCAGCTCGTCGGGATGATACAGCTTCATACGCTCCATAATAGTAGCCAGGTCTGTGGTATTGTACAGAGAGGCCCCGTCGGACTTTAAGATCATGCAGGGAGGGATCTCCTTGGTGTCGGTATCTTCCTTGACATCCACTACCAACGCACCCTCACTTAAGTGTGCATAGCCGTTGTCCTTCATATAAGCGACCATCTCCGGGATGATGTCATGGACATCGCTCTCTCCCTTCCACAGATCGAATTCTACGTTTAATTTGGAATAATTCTTCTTCAGGTCGTTCACAGACACATTGATAATGTGCTTCCACAGAGCACGATATCCTCTGACACCGCTCTGTAATTTGAAGGTTGCTTCCATGGCCTTTGCCTTGTACTCGGGATCTTCCTTGGACTTGGCGCTGGCTGCGGGATAGATTTCCTCCAGTTCACTGATGGTACACGGAGCTTCCTCGGGATATTCCCCGGCGTAGTTCTCATCAAAATATACCAGTTCCGGCTGTCTCTCCTGTAAACCGGTGATGACCAGACCCATCTGTAATCCCCAGTCACCCAGATGCACATCACCGATAACCTCATGTCCCACATAGCGGCTGATGCGTTTTACGCTCTCACCGATCACTGCGGATCGCAAATGTCCCACATGCAGGGGTTTTGCCACATTGGGTCCTCCGTAGTCGATAATGATCTTCTTGGGATGTTTGGGTTTCTCGAGACCGAATTTTTCATTTGCCTCCATGCCCTGTAAATAAGTGAGCAAAAATGCCTCGCTGACCTTCAGGTTCAGAAATCCAGGAGCTACTGCCACCACCTCGGAAAACACCTTGCTGTCTGCAAGCTTTTCTGCCACATCGTTTGCGATCATGATGGGGGCTTTCTTATACAGCTTGGCTCCCGCCATGGCACCGTTACACTGATATTCGCACAGGTCGGGACGGTTGGAAAGCATTACCTTTCCCAGATTTCCGTCATAGCCTGCCGCGGTAAATGCCTGCTGCATTTCCTCTGTCAGCATTTCTAAAAATTTTTTCATGTCAGTTCATCCTCATACCTTTCAGTAATCTGCCGGTATTCCGTTACCTGTAATGTAACGGAATATCTTGTGCAGTCACAATTTCTATCTCTCACGCTGCTGCGCTGTTTTCAGTATTTCTACTATATCCTAAAATCCATTATCCCGCAAGACGCAATTACGCATTTATAATCTGTGCTTCCCGCTCCGCTTTGGAAAAGGCACAGCCGCAGTAATTCTGCCGGTACAGCTCATATTCTGCGGACAGTTCGATGGATCTCTTATACCCGTTCTTTTTCTTGAAATCCGAGGGCAGCCAGGGGATACTATATTCCCCGGAAAGTGCCTGTCCGATCTCGTTAATCTTCGCCGCATTTTTCAGAGGGCTGATGGTCAGGGTCGTGGCAAAATAATCATAACCACCATTCACTGCCAGCTCCGCGGTCCTGCGCAGCCGCAGGCCGAAGCAGCGGAAGCACCGCTCTCCCCCCTCGGGACAGTTCTCGTAGCCCTTCGCCATCTCATAAAAACGCTCCGGTTCATAATCTCCCTCCACGATGTCGATGGGCCAGCCCTTTTCTTCTTTATTATAAGCTGCGATCAGACGCTTCTGCTCCGCCACGCGCTTTTGGTATTCTTCCGAAAAGGAAATGTTGGGATTGTAATAAAATACCGTGATCAAAAAATAACGGCACAGATATTCCAGACAATAACTGCTGCAGGGTGCGCAGCAGCTATGCAGAAACAGGCGGGGCGGTCGGTAATCCGACGCTGCCTCGCCCTTCTCCTGTAAGGTATTTAAAATTTTCTCTAATTCTTTTTGATAATTTACCTGATTCATACGGTTCTCTTTTCATTTATACTCTAGCATTACGCTCATTATAGCATATTTTTTTAGAGATGCCGCAATCATTTTTTTGAAAGCTCCTCCGCTACGCCAGACTGATCATCCACTTCTTTTAAAATACATTCCACCAACTACAACAGATAAAATCCGGCGCTGCCCCCGGGCACAGTAACCTTTCCGCCTGCAAATGCAGCTTCCCAACCGAAGGTATACAATGCTTCCTTTACCGCATAGTCTCCGTCGAAGCTGGCCTCTCTGTCCGCCGGATTGATGATGACCAGGATCTTCTCCTTGTCATCACTGCGCAGATACGCCAGAGGATATTGTTTTTCCTCGGCATAGACAAACTTGATCTCTCCGCGGCTCTGCAAGGCGCTGTGAGCCTGACGGATGTTAATTAACTTCTGAATCTCATGGTACAGGGAATCCGGATCTGCCATCTGCGCCTCTACCGTGGGACGGTCTGCGGACTCATCCTGTTTGACATAGAGCTTTTCCTTCGGTGCCGCACTGAAACCGGCGTTGGTGGTATGATCCCACTGCATGGGCGAGCGGGAACCGGTACGTCCGTAACCGCCCTCTACAGAATGCAGATTTTCCACATAGCGCATACCGATCTCATCGCCATAATATAAGAAAGGTGCACCGGGCATGGACAGGAGGAATGCAAATGCCACCTTTAACTCCTCCCCATGAATGCTTCTCGCCAGACGATCCATATCGTGGTTGCCGGAGGGAATACAGATCAGACCTTTGCGCTGTGCCTTTTCATAATTTTCCTTGTATTTCTCTACGAAGGCTGCCACATCGCCTTTACCTCTTCCGGAGAAGAAAGGCTCCTCGCAGCGGAACAGATCGTTATAATGAGACGGTCCGAAATGTAGTAAAAAGTCCATATGGAAGCCGCCCTGCAGGGACTTGTCCGGTTCTCCCCATTCAGATACCAACACTGCCTCGGGGAACTCCGCATCCAGGAACGTTCTTACCTTTCTCCACAGAGCAATGTTTCCCTTGCCGTCCTCATCGTTTTTCACCAGAGAACCTGCCATATCCACACGGAAACCGTCACAGCCCATGCCGATCCAGAACCGCATGACATTTTCCATCTCTGCAAGCGTTGCCTTAGGCCCCGGATCATCGGGATCCTGCTGCCAGCCCTGTGTCTTTTTATAAAATCCGTAATTGAGTGCCGGCTGGTGTGCGAAAAAGTTCACGATCACAGAGCCCTCTCTCTCGGAGATACCGCACAGACTTCCCATGTTCTCAAGCTGTCCCCAGGTGCTGTCGGTCCAGATATAACGATCAGTAAATTCATTACGATCTGCCTTACAGGACTCCTTAAACCAGGGATGTGCCACAGATGTATGTCCCGGCACCAGGTCTAACAGGATATGCATATTCCGCTTGTGTACTTCGTTAAACAGGCGCTTCAGGTCCGCATTGGTGCCGTATCTGGGAGCTGCCTGATAGTAGTCCGCCACATCATAGCCTGCATCTCCGAAGGGTGATGCAAAACAGGGATTCATCCAGATCGCATTGCATCCCAGTTCCTTAATATAATCCAGTCTTTCTATGATACCCTGAAAATCGCCGATACCGTCACCATTGGTATCCAGAAAAGACTGGGGATAAATTTCATAAAAGATTGCATTATCAAGCCATTTTGCCATAGTGTACTCCTTCCTGTGTGCTTTATTTTTATTATAAAAACGTTTTCCGTATTCTTTCTTTTACCATACCACAGAATGGATACTTGTACAACTGAGAAAAACCATCTATAATAAAGTAGCTTGATGCCCCGATATGCGAATAGCACAAAACAATCCGCAGGCATCCAACTAGGATAAAATAAGAACGAGGTCTATCATGTTAACACAAAAAGTAAGCACCATCGATGAACTCCTGCAGTTCGTCAGTACGTTACGCCAAAAGCACGGCGTCCGCCTCTGGTTCCGCGGGGAAGAGAACGCGGATCTGACTCTGATCCCTTCCATCCAACGAAGCCAGAAAAGACTGGACTCCGAACGCTATATTGCCAATGATTTCTATATCCGGGCGAGACAGATCCTGGACAATCCTCCCGACAAACACAATTACGCCGGCTGGGTCTCCCTGATGCAGCACTACGGTCTGCCCACGAGAATGTTAGACTGGACTCAGTCTCCCCTGATCGCCGTATTTTTTGCCACGGAAACTTACAGAGAGACTCCGGATACCGATGCCTGCGTCTGGGTACTGACACCTGGTCTGTTGAACGAGAAGGAAGGCTTCGGCAACTGCATCTATCCCATTGATGCGGACACCACACAGGAAATGCTTCTGCCCGCCTTCAAACACAATCACCACAATCCGGAATTGAAAAACAAGATCCTGGCTTGCAGCTCCACGGAGAACAACCTCCGCATGTATTCCCAGTACTCCAACTTCACCGTACATAACTCTCTGGAACGTCTGGAAGACATCTGCGATGAAAATATGCTGTATAAGATCATTATTCCCTCCGGGCGGAAACAATACTTTATAGAAAGCCTGCGGGTATTCGGCATCTCCGAAAGCTTCGTATACCCCGACCTGGATCATATATCGAATGATTTGAAAGATTCCTATGGAATCTGAAAATCATTTGCGATTTTGAAGGACTCCTATGGGATTTAGGTTCAAAAGCGTGATAACGCGGCTTTTCGAATGGCGCGGACTGAACTGGTCAGCCATTTTGAATTCATTAGATTCATTATAAGAAAGGAAATATACACATGAAAATCGTATTACAGCATCTGACCAAGAAATTCCCCGCACGCGGTCCTGTCCGCGGCAGGAAGAACCGTGAGGATGTCATTGCCGTGAATGACTTCGACTTCGAGATCCCCGACGGCAAGCTGATCGGACTCTTAGGTCCCTCCGGCTGTGGCAAAAGTACTGCCCTGAATCTGATCTGCGGTCTGCTGAAACCCACCGAGGGCAAGATCTTTTTCGGCGAAGATGATGTCACCGGACTTCCGCCCGAGAACCGCGGTGTCGGCATGGTGTTCCAGAACTATGCCCTCTACCCCCACCTCACTGTGGAAAAAAACATTCAGTTCCCTCTAGAGAATCTGAAGGGTGCTGACAAACTTTCCAAAGAAGAGATGAGTAAGCGCGTGCTGGAAGCGGCAAAGCTGGTACAGATCGATCACCTGTTAGAGCGCAAACCCAATGAGCTCTCCGGCGGTCAGCAGCAGCGTGTTGCCATCGCCAGAGCCTTAGTCAAGCTGCCTCGCGTTCTTCTTTTGGACGAGCCTCTCTCCAATCTGGATGCCAGACTCCGTCTCCAGACCAGAGAAGAGATCCGCCGGATCCAGCAGGAGACGCAGATCACCACCATCTTCGTTACCCACGATCAGGACGAAGCCATGAGCATCTCCGATATGATCGTCGTGATGAAGGACGGTATCGTACAGCAGATCGGCAAGCCCCAGAACGTATACGACGATCCCGTGAACCTGTTCGTTGCGAAGTTCCTCGGCACACCTCCCATCAATGTATTTTCCGGTGAGGTAAAAAATGAGCAGTTATATATTGGCTCCGAAGCTGTCCTGTCCACTCCCGGAGTATCGGATCAGCCCGTGCATGTCGGCATCCGCCCGGAAGGCTTCATCTTAAAAGAGGACGGACCGCTCTCCTGCGATCTGGTGCGTCTGGAGGTCATGGGCCGGGATGTGAGCATTGTTTCCACCCATGAAAAGTCCCAGAACGCTACCATCCGTTCCATTATTGATGCCGACGAAGGGAAATCTCTTCCCACCGGAAAAGTGCATTTCGCCTTAAAACCCGCAAAAGTATTCCTCTTTTGCACCGACACCGAAGAACGCATCCGTTTTTAATATTTTATCCGATTTTGCAGTCCGGCGGTATTCATGGGCTGCAGAAAGAATTGAGGTTTCTTATGGAAAAACAAAATATGAAAGCCTGGCTCTATCTATTGCCGGCATTCCTGTTTCTGGGTGCTTTTATGATCTATCCTCTTATCGACGTATTCGTGTACTCCTTTGAAGAGGGTTACAATTCCGCATCCCAGACCTTTTACGGCGTAGGAATGTACAATTACTCCTATGTGCTCCACGATCCGTACTTTTTACAGGCATTGAAAAATACCTTTATTCTGGTCATCATCACCGTTCCGGTCTCCACCGGACTGGCGCTTTTGATCTCCGCTGCCTTAAGCTCCATCAAACCGCTGCGGGATCTGTTCCAGACCATATTTTTCCTGCCCTATGTGACCAATACTCTGGCGGTCGGTCTGGTCTTCATGATTCTTTTCAAAAAGACCCCTTACTCCGACGGTCTGATCAATCTGCTGATCCAGTTTTTCGGCGGCAGTTCCGTGGATTTCATCGACGGACCCTACTGGGCGAAAATGTTCGTGCTGTGCTTTTACACCATCTGGATCGTTATGCCTTTTAAGATTCTGATCCTGACCAGTGCTCTCGCCAGTGTGAACCCCATGTACTACAATGCGGCAAGAGTGGACGGCACTTCCCGTTTCCGGATGTTCACCAAGATCACACTGCCCATGATCTCCCCCATGGTATTCTACCTGATCATCACCGGCTTTATCGGCGCATTCAAAGCCTACAGTGATGCCGTGGCGCTGTTCGGCACGAACTTAAATGCCGCAGAGATGAATACCATTGTCGGCTACGTCTACGATATGCTCTACGGTGACAGCGGCGGCTATCCTTCCTATGCTTCCGCAGCGGCGATCCTGCTGTTTGCCATCGTCCTGACCATCACCTGCATCAATCTGCTGGTCAGCAAAAAGCATGTCCACTATGTATAGGAAAGGAGGTCTTTGTGATGTCTGATATTACATCTGATTATGAAAGAATCGAGAAACGCACCCGGATTCACGGCAATATCCGCAATGGGGTCATCTACTTTTTTCTGTGTCTGTGGGCGCTGATCGTACTGTTCCCCTTTTACTGGATGGTACTGACCTCCGTAAAAAGCTACGGCTCCTATAATGCGGAATATATTCCGAAGTTTTTCACCCTGTCTCCCACTTTGCAGAACTACGTGGACGCTTTTACCACTGTTTCTCTGGGAAGATACCTGTGGAACACTTTGTTTTTCACCGTGGTCACCACTGCCATCATGCTGGTGGTCATCACCCTGGCAGCCTTCGCTTTTGCAAGGTTGAACTTTGCCGGAAAAGATCTGATCTTTACGTTATTTTTATCTCTGATGATGATTCCCAATGAACTGGTGGTCATTACGAATTTCACTACCATCACGAATCTGGATCTGCGCAATACCTTCACCGGTCTGATCCTGCCTTCCGTGACTAGCGTATTTTATATCTATCTGCTGCGGGAGAATTTCGCACAGATTCCGGACGAGCTGTATTATGCCGCCAAGGTGGACGGTACTTCTGATCTGCGATATCTGCGCAAGGTCATGGTGCCCATCTGCAAGCCCACGCTGATCACCATCGTGATCCTGAAGGTTATTGAATGCTGGAACTCCTATGTGTGGCCCAGACTGATCACCGATGATCCGGATTACTATCTGGTGTCCAACGGTATCCAGGAGATCCGTGAGAATGGTTTCGGCAGAGAGAACATCCCTGCCATGATGGCTGCAGTGGTCGTGATCTCCGTTCCTCTGGTGGTGTTGTTCCTCGTATTCCGTAAAAAAGTCATGGCAGGCGTTGCCAGAGGAGGTACCAAAGGATGAGTCGATTCAGCAAAAAACTGGCATTATTATGTGCCGTGGGCACTCTGTCTCTGTCCCTGACCGGCTGCCATGGTTCGAAAGGCCTGCCGGAATTCACTGTTCCTGAGGAATTCGATACTTCCAGGAACTATGAGATCACCTTCTGGGCGAAAAATGATACCAACAAAACCCAGACGGAAATCTACAAGAAAGCCATTGCGGATTTTGAAGCCCTGTATCCCAATATCACGGTGAACCTGAATCTATACACGGATTACGGCAAAATTTACAACGATGTCATTACCAATATTTCCACCAATACGACACCCAATGTCTGCATCACCTACCCGGATCACATTGCCACCTACCTCACCGGACAGAATACCGTAGTTCCTCTGGATGACCTGTTTGCCAATGAGAAATACGGTCTGGGCGGCACGGAGCTTGCCTATGACGGTCCTGCCAGAGAAGAAGTCATTCCTCAGTTTTTGAATGAATGCTCCATCGACGGTCATTACTATGCCGTTCCTTACATGCGTTCCACCGAGGCCTGCTACGTGAATAAGACCTACGTGGAAAATCTTGGATATACTCTGCCGGATGTACTGACCTGGGACTTCATCTGGGAAGTCTCCGAGGCTGCCACCGCACAAAATGCGGACGGCACCTATGTAGTCAATGGGCAGAATGTACTGATCCCGTTTATCTACAAGTCCACCGACAACATGATGATCCAGATGTTAAAGCAAAAGAACGCAGGATATTCCACGGCTGACGGCAGCATTGAACTTTTCAACGATACTACCACGGATCTCCTGTATGGTATTGCCGGACATGTAAAAAGTGGTGCTTTTTCCACCTTCAAGATCTCCGGTTATCCTGCGAACTTCCTGAATGCCGGGCAATGTATTTTCGCCATTGATTCCACTGCCGGAGCCACCTGGATGGGTACGGACGCTCCGCTGTCGGATATCAGTGAGGACTCTCTGGTGCAGTTTGAGACCGCTGTGCGGATGATTCCCCAGTTTGACCCGGAGCATCCCGAAATGATCTCTCAGGGTCCTTCTGTCTGCGTCTTCAATAAATCGGACTCCCAGGAAGTACTGGCGTCCTGGCTGTTTGCCCAGTATCTGCTCACCAACGATGTGCAGATCGCTTATGCCGAGACAGAAGGCTATGTACCTGTAACCTCTAAGGCACAGAACTCCGCAGAGTATCAGGATTATCTGTCCGAATGCGGTGCGGATAACGGTACACATTATGCAGTGAAGATTGAAGCTTCCAAACTACTTTTGGATCATGTGGACAATACCTTTGTCACACCGGTATTTAACGGTTCCGCATCCTTACGTGATGCTTCCGGACAGTTGATTGAAAACGTGGTGAAGTCCACCCGCAGAAAAGAGACTGTGGATGATACCTACATGCAAAAGCTTTACAGCGATGTAGAAAGCCTGTACCGTCTCGGTCAGGGAAGTGATGCCTCCTTCGGCAAAAAGGAACTGGGTGCCATGCCCCGGGCTTCCGTGATCCTGTTAAGCACACTTGCAGTCACCTGGGTTCTGATCCTCCTGTATGTAGGGCGGGAATATTTAAAAAACAGAAAGAGGTAATTTTTCAGCCCCATTCGTAAGATAATATCTGGTGGTATTATCCTGCGCATGGGGCTCTTTTTGCAAAAAATCTTGATTTATCTTGCATTTCAGGTATAATGGAACTGTTCGGTGTCTGAATGCGCCGGATAAATTGAGGAGATGTCTGTGTATCTGCACAGACCCATATGCGCCACAAGCGCAGGAATGGAGGATTATTATGAAAAAGAAGACACTTGCATTAACCATGGCTATGGCTCTGGTTCTGTCTCTCGCTGCATGTGGAAACAGCAATGCAGACGTTGCTGCTGAATCTACCGCTGCTGCCACCACCGAGGCTGCTACCGAAGCTACTACCGAAGCTGCTACAGAAGCTTCTACAGAGGCTGCTGAAGTTGTTGCTGATGAGAAATCCGAAGGTGTTATGACCTATGAAGAGTACATGGCTGCTGATCTCGATTCCGAAGTTGTGATCGAGGCTTATGTTCAGGCTAAACAGTCCTGGTGGGAAGACAAGGCTACCCTGTACACCCAGGATCAGGACGGTGCTTACTTCATTTATAATGCCGCATGTTCCGAAGAGGATTATGCAAAGCTGGTACCCGGTACCAAGATCAAAGTAACCGGTTATAAGACCGAGTGGTCCGGTGAAGTAGAGATCGCTGAAGGTGCTACCTTCGAGATCGAAGAGGGCAGCTACATTGCTCCCGTTACCGATGTGACCGATCTGTTAGGTACCGATGATCTGATCAACTACCAGAACCAGTTCGTAGCTTTCAAGGGCATGACCGTAGAAGCTGCTGGTCAGGATGCTGACGGCAATGATGTTGCTTTCCTGTACAACTACGATGGTTCCGGTGAAGACGGTAACGACCTGTACTTCAACGTTTCTCTGAATGGTCAGACCTATACCTTCACCGTTGAGTCTTATCTGTGCGACAACACCACCGATGTTTACAATGCTGTAAAGAACTTAAAGATCGGTGACACTGTTGATATGGAAGGCTTCCTGTACTGGTACGAAGGTGTGAACCCTCACATCACTTCCGTGACTGTGAAGTAATTTCATCTGGTGAAAATCTTATTAACATAAAAGAGTTGTCCTCATTATGAGGGCAGCTCTTTTGTTATTTCCCGTAATTAATCACCAGTCTGGTAAACAGATCCTCCAGATCCATCCGTACATCCATTTTTTATACACACGGATTTTTCTCTTTCCATACCCTCTTTTTATTGTCCACTCTTATGCTTTACTTATCTTCTACCATGTACTCCTGCACATCCCCGGCCTCTGTCTGCCGAAATTCCCCGCCCTCGTCAACTGTGCGACAATTCTTTTCTCGGGACTTATTGCTTATGCGTGCCGTTCAGCTTTTATTTTCTGCTCTCCCACCAACGTTTAGCAATCCGGAAGCCCTCCGTGGGGACGCAGAACCTGTGGTCTCTGGGAGGCTGCAACGCAGTATCCAGTTCCTCCATATCGAACCACTCCACACTCTCCACTTCCTCTTTTTGCAGGATAAGCTTCGCAGCATCTACCGGCTTAGTGTACATATAGACGAATGCAACCTCGTTGTCCCGAAACATTTTTCCATGAAATTCCTTTTCGTATTGAATATCAAAGCATCCGGCGAATTGCAATTCCTCTTTAGATGCCTGGATTCCCAGTTCTTCGTGAAGTTCCCGGATTGCGGACTCTTCCGGCTCGTCCCCCGCCTGAATATGTCCGGCGGAAGAAGTATCGAACCGCCCCGGAAAGCTGTCTTTTTCTGCAGAGCGTTTCTGCAATAACAGCTGGGCTTTTCCGTTCTGTTCCCTCACGATCCAGATATGGGCGGTTCTGTGGCGGACACCCTTTTTATGTGCCTGTATGCGTTCTATGGTCTCCCCTGTGGGAATGCCTTTTTCATCTACGATGTCAAAAAATTCCATGGTGTTATGGCTCCTTTGTGTTTCTTTGCGGTTCTTTGGGTCACTTTGTATTTCTTTATATTTCTGTGTTAATGCATCTGTACTACGATCGTGCTGAGTTCTGCTCCGCTATCGTCGCTCCTTCGATGGTCTTTGCGATGATGGCCGCGGCGATAACAATAACTACCGCCTTTCCCTTCTCAGGTCTAATACCATCAGATCGAAATCATAATATGTTCCGTCCATCTTATAATACGCCGGTGAGGTCCCTATTTTCCGGAAGCCATATTTCTCATAGACATGAATAGCGCGTATATTATCGCTTCGGACTTCCAGATTGATCAGTTCTATCGTATGTTCTTTAGCATACATAATGCATTTCTGTAACAGCGCACTACCAATTCCCTGCCCCCATTCCGACTTGACCACAGAGATTCCGAATTCGGCGCGATGGCTCATCCTTCTGGAAAATCCGCTTAGACTGGCATCTCCGATAATCTCTCCATTTTTCCATACTACATAGAGAACGGAATGTTCCTCCTTATTTATATTCTGTATAAATTTCTCTTCCTCTTCTATCGAAATAGGAAGTCCTTCTTTTCCAAAGGACAGATAATCTGTCTCTCCACCTACCTGTGCTAAATATGCGATGATCTTCTCCGCATCTTTCGGCGTAGCTTCTCTGATATCAAATTCTTCCATAACTGACTCCTCTTCGCAAGGTTACAAATTTTATTCATAATCAAAGATAGTCTTGGACTGAATAGCGTCCCCGTATTTTGCCTTCCATTCCTGATGAGCTGCGGAAGCATCGTATACAGGCAGCGCCTCCGGATCCATCTCCATCTCGATCATCAGGTCATGCCGGTTCGGTCTCGGCGTCACATTTTCATAAATGTTCACTGTATGGACGCCTTCGATCTGCTGCGTCTGATCGAAGATCTCCCGGATATCCGCAAGCATCTCTCTACTCGCCTCGCTTTCCCTGGCCCATACATTTTCTTTAAACTTTACAATGATCAGGTGCTTCATTTGCATATCCCCCTTATCTTACTATTGCTGCTATGTTTTATCCTATCACGGCATTGCCTCTGCTACAACCAAAATATTCCTGCAAAATCATTTCTACTTTGTCTGCACTCAAGGGATACTGTTTTGTTTCATATGTAAGAATGAGGTTTACGGATGGAATGATACCATGTTGACAATATAATCTTATTTTGTCGCAGGCATGTTTGCAATAATCCGGGTTATCCATCATTCCAAAATGCTCCCAGTAAAAATATTGTCCTGTGATTGGATGTCGTATCATAAAATCAGGATATAAAATAATTCCATCCAAAACTAATTTTTCTTCATAATGAAACGGTATTTTATTTTGAAACAGCATTCTGTCAATAATTGCTTCTGATTTAGACCGTAGCATTTTCCCATGAGTTCCCAGTACCAATAGGTCTTCCGGATGTTTTGTACTTTTTTCATATGGTTCCTCCTGCCACCGCTCCAGTTCCCTGTTTAGTGGTCTAAAATTCTTAGCCAGCAATCTTCCATACTCCGGATGATTTAATAAATATTCTGAACTTACTTTAATCTTGTCTGTTTTTCTCAAATAAGCTTTCCATCCCGCAGCTTCGCTCTCCAATTCCTTTTTCCTACATTCATAATATTTCTTCAATGCCAACATTTCCGCCTGATTTCTTTCGGTTTTAGGAAGATAGCGTAGTCCATTTTCCTCCTTTATTTTCCATTTATAGCGGTTTTCATTTTTGAAGCATTGAAGTTCTCCCTGGGGAAACTTTTTCTCCACTTTTCTTATTTTTTCCAGTTCCTTATTAATTTCCTCTATTCTGCTTTCTATGTTTTGGTCTGTAATCTTCACTTTTCCTCCTTCTGCTCCGATCCTATAGCTACCGTCGGGCATATTCTTATTTTTTCTTTTATTGTGTCCCGACATTGCGGCTTCCCCGGGGCTTATCCTGACTTTTTCTTCTGTCGCGCCCCGGCTTTGCGGCTTCCCCGGGGCTTATCCTGACTTTTTCTTCTGTCGCGCCCCGGCTTTGCGGCTTCTCCGGGGCTTATCTTGACTTTTCATTCTATTTAGCCCTGACCTCGCAATTCCTGCAGCACTTATTTCCGCCTCAGGTACCCACGCAGGCGATTCCCATGAGAATCGACAGTCACTGTCAGGGCTCCGTAGTCCATGGTGCCATACCAGGGCACCCGGGCGTCCTCTAATCGCTGCAGCGTCTCGGCATGAGGATGACCATAGGAATTGTTGCGGCCACAGGATATGATCGCGGTGGCAGGACTGGCGGTGGCAAGGAACTCAGTGCCGGTGGAATAGCCGGAGCCATGATGAGCTACCTTCAGTATATCTACCCTGAACTTCCTCTGTCCGCGCTGTTCCTGCAATCTCCTGGTTGTCTGTAGCGACCGGGATTCTTGCAGCGACTGCGATTCCTGTAGCGACTGCGATTCCTGCAGCGGCCGGGATTCCTGCAGCGACCGGGATTCCTGCAACGACTGCGATTCCTGCAACGCCTGCAATTTCTGCGTCAATTGCCGTTCCCCTTCTCCTTCCACATCCCCGGTCAGAAGAATGCTGATCTTCCCAATGGCAGATGCCCCACTTGCGTCATTGGCTTTCCTGTCGTCTATTGCTTCCTGCTTCATCTTCTTCGCAAATACCTCCACATAAAAGCATTCCGAATAGGCGTTGGCATCTGCAAGGGTCGTATTCTCCTCTGGGTGCAGACACAACAACCTAAGTTGACTGTCTCTGATCTCATCGCCGCATTTTATGTAGCTTACCGGTATCCCGGCATCCTCCGCCGCAGCCAGCAGCTGCTCAAAGGTTTCCCTGCGCTCCGACTCTCGGATCGCTGGTAGGAACAACTGCTCCGCAGTAATCCCCCATTCCTCACCATTCTCCATCAATTCCAATACTCCATTCATATGGTCTTCATCAGGGTGGGAAACAAATACACCGCGAAGAGATGAGATGCCACGGCTCTTGAGATAAGGCTTCAGCACATATTCCCCGATGTTCTTCCGGCTGGTGCTGCCACAGTCGAACAGATAGGCTCCCTGCCCGGTCTCCACCACGATGCCGTCGCCCTGCCCCACGTCCAGGAAAGTCACGCGACTCCCACAATCAAAATTTCCTGTGAGCAAACCAATCAATAATCCTAGGATCATCACAGCTGCGATCAGGTGCGGGACTCTGTTCCTATGCATCATCTCTCCCTTACAATCCCTTTTTCTATTCCTGATGCTTTCATCCGCTCCTCTCGTTATAAGACACCATGGGGTTCTCGCAGAATGCAGCCTGTCTCCCGGAACATTTTCCTCCCCATACGTTCCCCATTTCTTCCATGCTTCCACATATTTTCTGCCGAAGACCAGCAGAAATATCCCGGCATAATAACATGCAATCTGCCATCTCTCAGGCTGCCCCACACACCATACCGCTCCCGGCAGTTCTCCGAATCTTTCACAGATCCACTCATACCACCACAGGATCAGACAATCCACCGTCCCCACAATACCAAGTCCCGGAATCAGCGACAGGATTCCTCCCGCCACTACCGCACTCATAAATGGCAGCACCAACAGATTCAACAGCACCGAATAGACCGGGATCTCATAGAAAAACCATAACTGTACGGGCAATGTAAACAAGATGACTCCCACACTGGCAGCAAAGCCTCCTTTGACCGCAGACACCATACGGCGAATTTCTTCATACGCCACCTTGCGCCAGCCTTCCCGGTACTTGTTTCTCTCATAGGCGGAATCACCCAGAATATCTGCCACGGTACGAAGCCATGTCGATATCCCTTTGACTTCTGACTCCGCATCTGCATCCCTTTCCCAACAACCCCCGGAAAACACCGGCGTCAGAATGCAGATCCCCAGCACCGCTCCGAAGGACATTAAAAAGCTCACATCAAAAAGTCGCTCCGGTTCCTGTAAGACGAGCAATAGTGCCATCAGTCCCAGCCCTGTCAGCATGTCATAAGTCCTGCCCACAAATATCCCGAGCATCTGCAACAGATACATTCCGATGGCACGGCTGGCAGACACACTCATGCCCACCATCACACCATATATAAGAAGCAGCATTGCACCACCCACTGCTGCCGCCCTGACAGGTAACCCCAGTCTCTTAAGCAACCGGTATACCCCCATTCCAAGCAGAGTAATATGTAATCCCGAAATACTTAAGATATGGGCAATTCCGTTTTTCTGATACAGCGCCTTTACCTCCGCGTCCAGTTCCTCCTTCTCCCCAAGCAGCAATGTCTGCATAACGGAGGCTTCCTTCGCAGGAAAAACTTCTGCAAGCCTGTCATGCAACACCTGCCGGAATCCATACAGTTTTTCCCGCAAAAAGCTGTACTTCTCCCCTTCGGCCAGAATCTGTGCCTTCCGTACTCTGCCACCAATACCCTTGGCCGCATAGTATGCCTGCGCATCAAATTCTCCCGGATTGGTCGCGGTCGAAAACAAAACAAAAGTCCCTTCCAGAACGATCTGTTGCCCGATCTTAAGGGTTTTCTCTTCTTCGGTTACAGCACCTGCAGTGATCATTGCCGTTTTCATATTTTCCAGTTCACATTGTAATTTTCCAGAATAGGAATATTCTTGATCGTTTTGAATAATAGAAATTGATTTTAGAATAATTTCTTCAGAACTTCTTGTGTCTATCCGTCCCGTGATCTTCACCGGACTTCCGTCAGGCGGCAGGCCGGTATCTTCACCGGTTCCCACCCCTGCCAGTATTCTCATTATTGCGATTATTGTCACGAGACACAAACACACTGTAAAAAGTGGTCGTCTCATTAAATTCCTTTCTGCATACGTCTTACGCGCCTGCACCACAGAACGGACTGTCTCTGCGATAAAACGCAAAGCAATCCATATCCGTAAATATTTACTGTTCCAATGTCGTAACATAATCCAGGTTTCTTTCAAACGTGGAATTGCTGAAAGTAGGTGGCACTTCGCCATTGACCAGAATCTGTACTTTATTGATATTGTCAAGTTCTACCAGCGAATTCACGATAGAGTAAACTGCCACTTCCGTGGATACATTATTTATCACCGTGAGGAAATTGGAATCCAGATTTACATAACAGATTCCATCCTTAGTCAGAATATTGACGATCTTCGTCTCCGGATTGATCACCGGATATAATCCCTCGATCTGTCCGCTGGGACCGGCGATCAGCTCTTCCACTACAAAACGCTCCAGAGGTGTATTGGTGGAATAATGCTTTTCTCTGTATGAAGCGATCAGTTTATCCCCAGCCGCATTGGCAAAATACAGCTTTACCTTCACCAGTTCGTAGGTATTGATCTCGTTACCGTCATTATTGATGAACTGATCGGCATTCATCCAGCCTACCATCTCCCCGGCATTATCGTACAACTGGCTGTCCTCTACGGTAATGCCCACATACTTCACATTGGGCAGCTGCGTAAGCGTTCTTACGATGGCCGCACGCACCAGCACCTCCGTGGTGGGAGACAGTTCCGAATACGCCTTGTCTACGTTGATCAGTAGTTTTCCATCTTCTACTTCATAATCCAGGACCCGGAATCCCATATCCAAAGGTGCCTTATATTCCAGCTTTTCCGGAGTCGTCGAGAGATACCTCATGGTCTCATCCAACTGTTGGTCCAAAGTCTTCGTGTTCAGATACTGTTCATGTACCTCAACCTTCGTCTCCGCTGTATTGATATAATACATGGACATTTTCTTCCCGGTCTGGGGTTCTGGCGAACCACATCCGGTCAACAAAAACGACAACAGCAATATTCCTGTCATCATATAACTTACTATTTTCTTCATAATTCACAGTCCTTCTAAGACGCTATATACATTAGCGGAATCTTCACCAGGAAACAGGATCCCTGTCCTTCTGTACTGGTCACCGTAAGGGATCCTTTGTGCATCAGCACCGCACTCTTCGTGATCGCCAGCCCCAGTCCGGTTCCTCCGATCTCTCTGGAATGGGACTTGTCCACACGATAAAAACGCTCGCAGATGTGTGCCAGGGATTCCTCCGGAATACCGATTCCGGAATCGCTGACTTCAAAAGTAAAATACTGGTGATCCGCATCCAGTACCACCTTTACCCAGCCATGATCCTTGTTGTATTTGATGGCATTTTCTACCAGATTCGTCATGATCAGCGTCATCTTGACCTCATCAACTTCCGCTACTACGGGGCGAACGCTCTCAAATACGACTTCCACATCTTTTTTCCGGGCGATAGGACGCAGTCTTTTCAGGATCAATTCTGTCAGATCATTGATATTCAATGATACAATGTTCAGGTCCTGTACCTTTTTATCCATCTTCACCAGTGCCAACAGGTCCGTGATGATCTGATTCTCTCTATCGATTTCGGATGTAATGTCTTCCATGAACTCACGATACAGCTCCGCAGGAGCGTCGTCCTGTGCCAGTAGGGAATCCGCCAGTACCTTGATGGATGTCATGGGAGTCTTCAGTTCGTGGGACACATTAGCTACAAATTCCTGTCTCGAGTCGTCCAGTGCTTTCATGCGCTTCAACAGTTGGTTAAAAGCATCCACGATATGTACCGTCTCCACATAATCAGGCACAGAGATGGTCTCATCACTGAATCCTTCCCTCACCGCATTGATCGCCTGGGTAACTCTGTTGAAAGGCATCGTCAGCACTCTGGACAGCAGAATTGCCAGCGCCAGGATTGCCACGATCATGATCACTTCCATGATATATGCCTTGCGGTTCAACACTTCCCTGGCATTTACAATACTGTCATTAGAAATACTGGTCAGCATGACACCTCGGATCGCATCGGGATTTTTTTTACCGTTCTCGTCCGTGGTATTGGCTGTGGTATCCATGATGGGAGTAGTCATCTCTATGTATCCGTGCTCCGGGTCGTAGTGAGAGATATTTTCCCCCTGAAAGCACTTAATGACTTCCTCGGAAATGATCGTCTTCCCCTCACTGATGCCGTAGGTATCTTTTTCCACCTTAAAGTTTTTGTTAATGATCATCACACGGCCTTCGTACAGATTGGACAGCATCTCCAGCTCCGCATTGATGACCTCTCGGGAATTGCCGGTATCCTCTCTGACGCCGTGGCTGCTCAAATAATTGTTGCTGACCAGGTGGTTCGCCAGGATCATCAACTGGTTCTGCACCACCGTGATCCGCTGTTCCACCGCCATATCCTCATAATTGCTTACGATACCGTGTCGCATGACAATACAGGGGACCAGACCGATCACCAGAATCAGCAGGAAAATTCTTGCCCGCAGACTTCGAAGTTTGATCATGCTCTCCAGATTTTCCCATATCGTCGCGAATCGTTCTTTATTCCATTTCTTCACAATATAAAAACCTCATGTTCGTTCACTCAGCTCATGGACAGAATGCTTTGCCTGCAAGCAGTCACGCATTCTGTCCATGGCTGAGTTTATCATTAAAATAGTACCCGACTCCCCACTTGGTATGGACGTATCTGGGTTCGCTGGGGCTCAATTCGATCTTCTCCCGCAGTCTTCGGATATGTACATCCACGGTGCGTACATCTCCGGGGTAGTCCGTGCCCCATACGAGTTTTAACAGATTCTCTCTGCTGTATACCTTGTCCGGATTCAGCATCAGAAGCTCCAGTACCTCAAACTCTTTGGCTGTCAGGCCGATCTCTTTTCTCTGAATATAAGCTCTTCTGCCATCACGATCCAGCTTCAGATCTCCGCTTTCGAGAATACCGCCGCTCTCTGCGGACGTTTTCTTGGGCTCCATGCGGCGCAGGATAGCTTTAATTCTTGCCTTGACCTCGAGAATATTGAAAGGCTTCGTTATGTAATCATCCGCACCGTATTCCAATCCCAGAATCTTATCCATATCATCGCCCTTGGCGGTCAACATGATCACCGGTACATTGGAGAATTCCCGGATCTGCTGACAGACTTCAAATCCTGTCAGTTTGGGAAGCATGACATCCAGCAATATGATGTCGTATTCCTTGTTATGTGCCATCTCCAGTGCTTCCTCTCCGTCATTACACGTGTCTACCTCATAACCTGCCTGATGCAGACTTTTCGCAATCATATCACATAATTTCTTCTCATCTTCAACAACTAATAATCTCAATTTACTTTTCTCCATTTTCTTAACAGGAAATTTACATTCTATATTATATAATGTAACCATTGAACGGTCAATAAGACGCTTAAAGAGCAATAACATTGAAAGGAACAGTTACTACTTACAGTAACAAGAGGTATTTGAATGAAATCAGAAAAAGCAACACAAATTTTTTTACTTGTAGCCGGTCTTGTATTTTTCCTTGTTGGGATTTACCGTGGAGAAGCTGCAACTGTACTCAGTAAGGCAATAAAATTATGTATGGAGTGTGTCGGAATTGGATAAGAAATTAAAATCAAACAAGAACTTCCTGGTTCGTTTCCGCGGATGGTTTCAGGCAGCTGCAACACTGCTGACCAATCTTCATATTCCGAATCTGTTTAAAGGGAAAATTTATCAGGGAAATGTAAAAACAATGTGCGTCCCGGGACTAAACTGTTACTCTTGTCCTGCCGCCACAGGCGCCTGTCCGATCGGAGCATTTCAGGCTGTAGTAGGATCCTCCAAATTTAAGTTCACTTACTACATCACTGGATTTTTCATCCTGTTAGGTGTTCTGTTAGGACGATTTATCTGCGGATTTCTCTGTCCGTTTGGATGGTTCCAGGATCTGCTGCATAAAATTCCGGGCAAGAAACTTTCCACCGCAAAGCTGAAGCCTCTGCGGTATCTGAAATATGTGATTCTGGTTGTCTTTGTTATACTGCTTCCGGCATTTGTAACCAATTCACTTGGTATGGGAGATCCTTTCTTCTGCAAATACATTTGCCCACAGGGCGTACTTGAAGGCGCAATTCCGCTGGCACTTGCCAACTCAGGAATCCGTTCCGCGCTTGGACATTTATTTACATTTAAATTCACAATCCTTGCGCTTTTCATCATCCTGAGCATCTTGTTTTACCGTCCATTTTGTAAATGGATCTGCCCGCTGGGCGCTATTTACTCACTGTTTAACAAGGTATCTTTTCTTAAGATTCAGGTTGATCATGAGAAATGTGTTGGCTGCCAGAAATGTAGTCGTGTCTGTAAGATGGATGTCAATGTAGTAGACACACCAAACCATCCGGAGTGTATCCGCTGCGGAGAATGTATGAAAGCCTGTCCGACTGACGCAATCTGCTATCATTATGGGTTTTCAAACAAGAAAAAGGCTGACAATAAATAAACTAAAACAAACAAAATGTAATTTAAAGGAGATTTAAAATCATGAAAAACAAAACAAGTAGAACAAACTCAATGAAATTAAAAAAAGTAATTGCGGCATCTCTTGCCGTTTTCATTCTTTTTGCATTCACAGGTTGCAAAACTTCATCCGGTTCCGCAACAACTGAAAGCTCAAAGCAGGAAGATACTTCCACAACAGATTCAAGCAGTTCGGGTGATCTGAATGAAAAGCTGAATGACCTTTACCAACAGGAAAACCAGATCTTTGCAGATCACAAAGATGTGTGGGACAAAGCATTTGGCTTTATGAGCAAGAACATTGACGATGATACCAAGAATGA
>ENA-ORNT01000555-ORNT01000555.1-human-gut-metagenome-genome-assembly--contig:-NODE-555-length-27092-cov-3.326516_pt1 | contig 27092 bp, 24 predicted proteins | sample MGYA00242120_ERZ509032 | MGnify/ENA primary metagenome ERZ509032 (study PRJEB26280, sample SAMEA2338729) | human gut metagenome | biome: human gut; feature: human-associated habitat; material: faeces...
CCGCTTGCGCGGTAGCGGTGCGTCGAGTCGCCGACCCCTACAAGCTGCGTGTCAATAAATTACTGCAAACTTTGCGTGCGAATGATATCTGCCACTGTTGCATACTATATTACTTTGAGCGACAGCGAAACAACCCCTCAGTCTCAGTTTATGCCAAGCCAGTTCCCCTTGCAGGAACGCCTAAGTGGATTTTGCGGCAAATCCCAATTTGCATATTTTTTTTCTACTCAATTGCCAAAAATAAAACAGCCGCAGCAAAATTGCTGTGGCTGTCCGTTTTTATGATATTGTTTCTTATTCCGAAGCTGCCGTAGCGTCAAAATCGAGTCCGGAATTCGGGTTCTGGCAGTATTTCATCGAAGCCTTGTAGAACCAGATGTATTCGCCGTCGCTGACAGCGACATTTGTAGCCTTGGTTATGCGCGTTTCAGCGATTCTCGCGGAGTCTGTGGCATCCGTTGAATTTTTGTAGACCGCGTAGTAGCTTTTTCCGCTGCCGTCCGGGGTTATTGTATATGTGCCGGCCTTTATGTCCTTGCCGACCTTGTACATTGCGGGAGTCGTGCCGTCGCAGCCTATCGAAGCCATGTCGTGCGAAGCTGCGTCATAGAGCTCACAGCCCGTGATGTGGACATATCCGTCCTTTGACAGCGTATAATAGACAGAGACATCGACCATCTTGAAATCGTTTGCAACATTCTGAACATAGGGGTCAACGCTCTTTTTGAAGCTGAGTCCGCCGTATGCGCCGGAGGCTTTCTTGATTATGTATTCGCCCTTCTGAATATCCCTGCCTATCTTGTATGTGCCGGGGGCATATTTGCCGTTGACCGCCTTGGGATGCTCGCTGGCGGTGTTGATGAACTTGCAACCGCTGATGTAGAGCTCGTAGCCGCTTTCAAGAGTAACGAGCGTATGCGTGCCGTCTATCGTTATGTCATAGGCGAGGGGCTGACCTTTGTTATCTTTTTTCTTGCCGTCCCAGAGGAGCGCGGAGTAGTTTGAAGAGGTCTTGACAATATAATATTCGCCGGGGGCGAGCTTGCCGCTTCCGCTGCCGCATTTGTAGTTGCCCGCGCCGTTCCAACCGGTGGAGCTGCCGTCGTCGGGCTTCTCGGTCGAGTTGGTCGGGAGAGTGACAACCTGCGCGTCGGTCGTTGCCGCGGCGGGGACAGTCTGAGTCGGTCTGCCCGAGGGCTTTGTCTCTTTTGCAGTGGAGCTTTCAGCTGCGGTGCTGTCCGCAGAGGGCTCGGTTGTGCCGACAGCGTCGGCAGCATCAGTTTCCGCCGAGGCGGCTGTTGTGTCCTGGTTGTCCTTATTGTTCTTGCACCCTGCAAACGCCAGAACACCGGCGAGCATAGCCATGCAGAGAATAATAGATATAAGCTTTTTCATCTTTTTTCCCTTTCGTGAGGATTATTGCGGGCTTACCCGTTTTGTCCATTATACCAAACCTGAACATTCAAGTCAACACGGGCAAAAAAAGGAAGAGCCGCATCTCTGCGACTCTTCAATCGGTTGGTTTTGGTTTAGCTTGCGGGAGTCTCGGGAGTCTCGGGCTTCTCGGGAGTTTCCGGCCTTTCCGGGGTCTCCGGAGCCGAAGTGGTTGTTTCGGGAGCATCCGTTGTAGTCTCAGGAGCGGCGGTTGTGCCGGGCTCGACATACGGAACAAGCTTTAAGCCGCTGCCGCGGAAATAGGTGCCATCTGTGAGTGTGATTACAGTGCCTGCCTTAACATTCTCTTTGTAGTCCTTGATGGAGAGCTCGATATATCTCAGATCGTAATAGACCATGTATCCGTTTTCGGAATCCGTGGGAACGAGGGTGTACTTGCCGGGCTTTATGTCCTTGCCGACCTTGTACATTCCGGAGTTGTAGCTGCCGTCGCTGTTTGCACCGGGGATTTTTACTCCGAGGGAAGTGTCTTCCATGAACAGGACGCGCTGACCCTTTTCAAGGTTGTAATAAACGGGATAATCCTCGGCGAACATGATTGCCGTTGCGTCCTCGTCAAAATAATCGCTTGATGAGAAAACGGTGAAGAACGAGCCTTCGGATGAACCGAGAGTGGTTATGCCTGCGGGGATGTCAACGCCGACTCTGTAGGAGCCGAGCTTGTATTTGCCGTTGGTGGCACCCATCTTATTGACTTCGGAGGCGAGGATGAATTTGCCGTTCTTGACTTCAAGAGTATATCCGGTTTTCATGGTGACGAACAGTCCGCAGGGAAGAATATCAAATTCAAGCTCGCCGTCTTTGCCGTCGGTAAGCATAAGCGAGCATTTCTTTGAATTGGGAACTACATAGTATTCGCCTGCCGCGAGGTTCTTGCCGCAGGTGTATTTTCCGTCCTTTTTCCACTCGGGCTTTCTGACCGAGGGAGTGGTGGTGTTGACCTGACCGGGATTTCTTGAGATGTCTGTAACCCTTCTGACGGCGTCGGAAGCGGGCTCTTTCTTCTCGGGCTCAGTCGTCTCTTCGGATGAGGGTTCGGTGCTCTCATCGGTGACTGCATCGACTGCCGCACCGCTCTCTGAGGGGGCAGTTGTGTCGTCGCCGTTCTTCTTCGACTTGCAGCCGCAGAAGAGGAACATTATCGCGCACATGATGAGCGCAACGGCGGAGATAAGTTTTCTTTTCATTGTCTTTTCCTTTCTTTTTTTGACTTTCTTTTTTCTTTCCCTGAGAAGACTTTGCGGAATATTTCCGTTCGGTCAATCTCAAATTGAGTATATCAAAATATGCAAAACTTGTCAACGAAAATTCACCGAAAAATGTCAATTTGAACAAACATATGGGGAGAATGTGAAAAGCGTGATTAAAAAATATATAAAAAATTATATTTTGCTGCAAAATTTATGTTAACTTTGTTGACTTAATTTGCCGAATGTTTTAAACTATGTTACAGAATAAAAAATTAACATACGGAGGAATGACAATGTTCAAACGCACCCTGTCGCTGCTGCTCTGCTTGCTTGTTGCGGTGCCTTCGCTCGCGTTCTGCGCCTTTGCGCAGGAGAACGAGGTGTCTCCTGCGGAGATAAGCTACGAGATAACAGACCCTTATGCGGATGTCGATTGGGACAGCTGGGGAATATACAAGGCTCAGCTGCACACCCAGAGCAACGCGAGCGACGGCTATCTGCCGATCCACGAAGTCGTTGAGCGACACTATGACCTCAACTACGATATCCTCGCGCTCACCGACCACGGCACGATAAATAAGGGCTGGGATCAGAAGCCGCAGCTTGTGCCGCTGATAAGACTCGTCAAATATGAGCGCACGAAGCTCGCGCCCATATATCCGCTGACCGATGAGGAGTACAAGGCCTATACGACCGGCACTGCCGCATCGCAGACGAGAACGCATAACAACGGTATGCTCGATGTCCCGCAGGGCATAGAGCTCAATATGGCGACCCCGAAGTGCGACTGCCATCTGACCGGCTACTATGCCGATTACGGTCAGGGTCTCGCCGGCGTTTACGGCGACTATGAGACCCCGTCGAAGGGCGTGCGATGCAAGGGCGGAATATCCATGCTCTCCCATGTCGGCGAGTATGTCTATCCCGAAAAGGACAGCGCGGATCATGTCGGTCAGAAGATAGACGATTATTATGCCAATAAATTTGCGCGCATCTTCCTTGATAATAAGGGCTCGAGCGTCGGCATGGGCATCAACAGCGCCACCGACGCGCACACCCGCTGTGACCGCATACTTTACGATCAGATACTCCAGAAGACCATACCCAATAATGTCGTTCCGTGGGGCTTCGCTTTCTCCGATTCTCACGATGTCCGCTCGATAAACGACGCCTATACCATGATGGTTCTGCCGGAGCTGACAAACGAGAATGTCCGCAAGGGCATGGAGAACGGCTGGTGCTTCGCAGTCTCCCACTATTCAAACGGTGTTGAGCTCAACGGTATGGAAGAGATGCCCGGTTTCGACGAGGATAAGGTCTATGACACCGAGGCATATCTTCGCGACGACACGCCGCTCGTCACCCGAGTGACCGTCGACGACGAAAACGACACGATAAGCATCGAAGGCACGAACTTCAATGCGATAACCTGGGTCTCGAACTGTAATGTTATCAAGCGCGAGACGGATATAGACAGCGGCAAGGCGACCCTCGATCTCCGCGCGGACGATCTGCTCGACACGCCCTATCTCTATGTCAGATTCTATATCACGGGCGACAACGGCATCTGCTATTCTCAGCCCTTCGTTATCAGAAGAAACGGCGAGGACTTCGGCAAGGTCAGAGTTCCGAGAACCCACGATCTCTCGACCGCCCTGCGCGCCACAGTTACAGTGCTCGACTGGACTTATTTCAAGTTCAATCCCATTGTCTGGGCGTTCAAGTATTTCTTCCTCGGCTACAATGCTTTCGATCATTTCTTCGACGCATATTGATTTAAGGAGAATATATAAATGAAGAAGAACTTCAAGCGCGTTCTGTCGGCTGCGCTGGTTGTCGTGATGCTGTTCACCGCTTTCCCGGCGGCGTTCGCGTTCGGCTCGAAAGAGACGGATTATACGATAATCAGCCCTTATGAGCAGGTCGACTGGAACACATGGAAAACTTATAAAGCAAACCTCCACGCACACTGCGACGCGAGCGACGGCGACCCGACGCTCGACGAGATGGTCGAGGAATATTACAAGGCGGACTATGATATTCTTGCGATGACCGACCACGGCGTTATCACAAACGGCTGGACGAGTGAGCGAGAGACGAACGGAATTTTCAACAAGTTCAGAAAAGTCTACCCGATGAGCGAAGAAAACTACGAGCGCATCACAAAGGGACTTGACCGCGGCGGCAGAGGCATGACCGATATCCGCGGCGGTATCGAATGCAATATGGCTGTCATCTCGAAGACTCATGTCAACGGATATTTCACCACCTACGGACAGGGAGAGTGGGGAATCGAAAACGATTACAGAACCGCTCCCGTTGAAATCGAAAAGGCGGGCGGCTATTCCGTGCTCAACCATGTCGGCGACTGGGTCGATTCCGGCAGATTCCCGCACCGTTCTCACTGGAACGTCTACATAGCCTATTTCGCGGGCATATTCATCGACTGCCCGAGCTGCCTCGGCATGGAGATAGTCAACAACACCGACAGAGTCACCCGCGGCGACCGCGAGCTCTGGGATGAGCTGCTTCAGGTCGTTATCCCCAAGGGCAGAAATATCTGGGCTTTTGCCGATGACGATTCCGAAAAGCTCAACGAGGTCGGCAGATCTTTCGAGTTCTTCGTCCTGCCCGAGAACAACGAAGCGAATGTCAAAAAGGCGATGAAAGACGGCAACTTCTTTGCCGCGAGCAAATATTACAAGACCACCGACGGAGTAGGCGACTTTGACGGTGACGGCAATGTGCCGCTCGTGACCGGTATCAAAGTCGACCAAAAAGCGAACACGATAACCGTCGCCACCGATCTTACCCGCGACTGCCGGGTCATCGAGTGGATAGCCGACGGCAAAGTTATCGCCACGGGCAACACCATAGACCTCAACGACTATGAAAAGGATCTCGGCTGCTATATCCGCTTCCAGATGAAGGGCAGCGGCGGCGTGACCTATTCTCAGCCGTTCGAGCTTCAGTACAATGGCAGAATAGATAAGCCTGTCCCCAGCTGGGCGCTCTGGGTCTTCAAGACCGAAGCGGGTCAGAAGTTCATGAAGTTCTATCATTCCCATTCTTTCGCTCTCGGTGCGCTCATCGCCGAGAAGATAAGAATCCTCATCGAGGATAACATCAAAAAGTAAACTGCGGCACTTCTCTGGCTTTTCCCGGAGGGGTGCTCTGTGCTTTGAAAGCACTTTTTCTTATAACTTTGATATCTTTGTTAAATTTTTGTATCGCGGTACAAAAATAATTTGAAAAATGAAGATTGTTTATTATTTTTGCATATTGTCTTTTGCTATGTTGGTGATATAATTTAGTAGCTGAAAGAAGCAGAAATAGTATATATAATAGGTATATCGGAAATGTATACCAAAACAGCGCAAAAGAGGTGCAGTTATGGAAAGCATCATTAAAACGATAGTCGATATGGACAAGCGCGCGAGAAAGCGCACCATGGAGGAACAGGAGTTCTTCGACAAGGCAGATTCCGAGCTTGCCGAGCAGGCGAAGAAGATTCAGTCCGAGGAGCAGGAACGCGCCGACAGCGAGATAGCAAAGACCGCATCCGAATATGACGCAAAGCTGAAAGCGGCTCTCGACGAGATAGAGAAGAAGGCTCAGGCAGTCTCCGATACTCTCGACGAGCAGAGCAAGGCTAACCGCGAAAAATGGGCGCAGGAGCTCGCCGACAGAGCCGTGAACGCCGACTGATCAGATTTTTTTGAAAGGAAGTGTGCCGTATGACAGTTTCGTCCGCCGCAAACGCAGTGCTCGCAAAGGCCCGTGCTATGTACGGCAAACGCCTGACCGCGCAGAACTACACCGATCTGCTTGCCTGCCGTTCCGTCAACGAGGCGGCGGCTTATCTGAAGACCCACACTGTCTATGCCGATGCGTTCGAGGGCGTGACAATGGGCTCGCTCAGACGCTGGCAGATAGAGATACTGCTCAGGGAGCATCTTTCAAACAACTTCGCTTCCCTTTGCAGATATGAAAAATCCATCGGCGACGGATTCTATAAATATTTCGTGACGCTGAGCGATGTTGATATGCTGCTCCATTCGGTGCGCTATCTCAACAGCCGCCACCCGGAGAAGAACCTCGCCAAAGTGCCCGACTTCTTCGTGCGCCACTCGGAGCTCAACGCCGCAGCGCTTGAGACCGCGACAAATGTTGATCTGCTTTTGGCGGCAGTCGAGGGTTCACCGTATAAAGCGGTTCTTGCCCCGTTTGCCTCTGTCGGTTCCGACGGCAGACCCGATTATTTCGCCATGGAGCTGGCGCTCAACAAATATCTCCACTCGCAGGCGGAGGCGCTCATCAAAAAGAACTACAAGGGCAAGGAACGCAAGGAGCTTGACGCGATGCACGCGTTCGACACGGACGCCGAAAATATCGTCTCGCTCTACAGGCTCAAGCGTCTTACCAATATGCCGCAGAGCGTGCTCACCACGATGCTGATGCCCGGCGGAACGCTCGATGAGAAAGCGCTGACAGGATTTATGGAAGCGCCGGATGCCGAAAAGGCTCTCCAAACGCTCAAAGGCACGGCGTATGCCGCGTTTGCCGAGCGGGGTGACAAATCTGTCGAGCAGGTGAGTGCAAAGCTCAGATATGACCGTGCGAAAGGGCTTGTGCGGTTTTCAACCTTCCCGAGCGTCGTGATGATGAGTTATGTCGCGCTCGCGGAGAATGAAGCAGAAAATCTTACCCACATTATTGAGGGTATAAGATATAATATTCCGCCCGAAGAAATAAGCCGGTTTCTTATCGGCGTGGGCGACTGACAGCTTTTTAAGAGTTTAAAAGGACGGTGATAAACCTTGGCAGTTGCAAAAATGAAGCTTGTTAAAGTCACAGGTCCGCTCGACCAGCTTAACAATTTCATTTCAACCTGCTGCTTGGACGGATCGTTCCATCCCGAGCAGGCAACGCAGTATATGTCTGCGTCAATGGGTTATTCGACGCTCAGCGAGGAAAACCCGTATGCGCCGATGCTGCAAAAAATAGAGGAGCTTATCCGCGAGAATGATTCCGCGCCCGACCCGACGATAGTCGGCGACCGCTCGCGCGAGATTCAGCTCGACGATAAGACCAGCGCCTACATCGACGAACTGGACGAAAAATTGTCCGCGATGCACGATGAGTACAAGGAGCTTGAGGATCAGCTCGAGCAGTGCCGAAACGGCATTGCGAAATATGAGCATTTCACGGGCTTCGATGTCGGACTCGATGAGCTGTTCAACTGCAAGTTCATCAAAACCCGCTTCGGTCATATGCCCAAAGAGAGCTACGAAAAGCTTGTCGCCTATGACGACGACCCCTATGTGCTTTTCATCCCGTGCTCGACCGATGCGACCGACTATTGGGGCGTTTACTGCGCGCCGAGAGAGCGCGTCGACGAGGTCGACAGCATCTTCGCGGGACTCAACTTCGAGCGACTCCAGGTTCCCTCGGCAGTCGGTACCGTTGAGCAGGTAATAGATCAGCTCAAGAGCAATATCGAGATTATCGAGGGCGACTTAAAGCAGCTTGACGAGCGCGCCGCGGCACTCTGGAAAGAGAACCGCAAACGCTGCAACGAGATATATACGAAGCTCGTCGATCTCAATACAGTCTTTGAGATGCGCCGCTACGCCGCGTGCCACAACAAGTATTTCTTCTATGTCGGATGGGTGCTCGCGCATGATTCAAAGGCGTTCGAGAAGAAAGCGGAGGCTATAGAGAATGTCGAAGTCGAGGAGAACGACCCCGACAAGAGTTCCGGAAAGACTCCGCCCGTGAAGCTCAGAAACCCCGCGATATTCAAGCCCTATGAGTATTTCGTCGATATGTACGGCCTGCCGTCATATTCGGATATCGATGTCACAGGCTTCGTCGCGATAACTTATACACTGCTGTTCGGCATCATGTTCGGCGACCTGGGCCAGGGCCGGGGGCTGGCCTTCCTGCTCGGTATCCTCGGCTGGAAGATAAAGAAGATGCCCCTCGCGCGCATACTTATTCCGTGCGGTCTTTCGAGTGCGGTGTTCGGCTTCGTGTTCGGCTCGGTGTTCGGATATGAAGATATGCTCGACCCCGTCTATCATGCGCTGGGCATGGCGTCAAAGCCGCTGAGCGTTATGGATTCGATAAATACCGTTCTGATAGTTGCTATCGGCATAGGCGTCGTCCTTGTTGTGACTGCGATGCTTCTGAATGTAATATCCTGCCTCAAGCATAAGAAGATAGGCGAGGCGATATTCAGCAACAACGGACTCGTCGGCATACTGTTCTATCTCGCGGGCGTTGCGTTCTGCGTAGCGTTCATGAACGGTCCCCAGGTTCTCCCGAACAGCGTGCTGTTCAGCGTCATGGGCGTCTGCGCCGTGCTGCTCTATATCAAAGAGATACCGATCGGTATTATAGACAAGCATCCGGACTGGAAGCCCGACAGCATCGTTGACTTCCTGCTCCAGAACCTGTTCGAGCTTATCGAATATGTCCTGTCCTATTTCAGCAACACCGTGTCCTTCCTTCGTGTCGGCGCGTTTGTTATAGTCCACGCCAGTATGATGATGGTCGTCTTCACCCTCGGCGGTGACGGCAGCAATATCCCCGTTATCATCATAGGCAACATTATCGTCATCGCCCTTGAAGGTCTGCTTTCGGGCATTCAGGGACTGCGTCTTGAGTTCTACGAGATGTTCAGCCGCTTCTATGAAGGCGGCGGCAGGGCGTTCACACCCGCAAAGCTCGAGCAGGCTCAGACGAATCTGAAAACTAAAATTGCCGGTAAAAAGGCCAAAAAGGCTTTAGCCAATAAAGACTAATCGGAGGTAAAGTAAAATGACAACTCTTTTTTATTCCGTTATGATCGTAGTTCCCGCGGCGGTGCTTCTCGCATCCGTTGTGTACACAATGAAGAAGCACTCTGAGGGTCAGAGCATCAAAAAGAGCCTTCGCATGAACGCGGCAACTTTCGCCGTCATGGTTCTGCTCGTCGCAGGCTGCGCTATGGGCGCTTTTGCAACCGGCAGCGAGGACACTACCGCAGCTCCGGCTGATACAACCGCCGCTCAGGCTTCCGACGCAGTCGCCGAGAGCGCAGAAGCGACAACCGTTAAAGATAACTCCAAGGGTCTCGGACTTCTTGCCGCTGGTCTTGTTACCGGTCTTGCCGGTATCGGCGGCGGTATCGCAGTTGCCGCCGGCGCTCCCGCAGCTATCGCCGCAACGAGCGAGGATCCCAAGGCATTCGGTAAAGCGCTTATCTTCGTCGCCCTCGGTGAGTCGATAGCCCTTTACGGTGTCGTTATCTCCATACTTATCCTCAACAAGGTCTGACGCCCTCAGGGCAGAAGAACGGCGGCGTAAAGCGATATAACTTTACGCTGCGTTGAAAGGAACGGAAGTTATGCGTTTTTATTTGATAAGCGACAATGCCGATACGCTTGTCGGAATGCGCCTTGCGGGTATCGACGGCGAGCTTGTGCACGACGCTCAGTCGGTCGAGGATGCGGTCAACCGCTGCCTCGCCGATGAAGAGGTCGGCATCATTCTCATCACGCGCCCGCTGTGTGAGCTGTGCGGCGATTTCATAACGCAGACAAAGCGCAGCTACGATAAGCCGCTGATAGTCGAGATCCCAGATCGCCACGGTTCGCAGGGGAGCGACTCCATCGCGCGCTATGTGCGCGACACTATCGGCATAAAGATTTGAGGTGTTTAACCAATGCTCAATCAGGAAGAAAGAGCCGCAAAGTTTTTTGACGCCATAACCAAGGACGCCGAGGAACGCCACGAGGAGATGACCCGCAAGACCCGCGAAACGGTCGAAAGCGGACTTGAAAAGGCAAAGACGAAGGCGCACTCCCAGGCTCAGGCTAAAATAGAGCGCGAGCGTATGCTCAAGGAGCAGGAGTTCAACCGCACCGTTGCCAATGAGAGAACTCAGCAGCGCGCCCGCCTGACCGACAAGCGCGGCGCAATTACCGACGAGGTTTTTGGTGACGCGCGTGAAAAGCTCACTGCCTTTACAGAGTCGGACGGCTACGCGGATTTTCTCAAAAAGAGCGCGGCAGGTTTTGCGGCGGTTTTTCCGCAGGGGGATGTGACCGTCTATGTCCGCCCCGGCGATATGCGCTTTGCGGATGATATAAAGAAAGCTTTCGGCAGGGACTGCAAGGTCGAGAGCAGTGATGAAATAACCATTGGCGGATTCGTCGGCGGCAGCACCGTGGCTGACGATACGCTCGACACACGCCTTGAAGCGCAGCGCGAGTGGTTCCTCGAAAATTCGGGAATGTCAGTAATACTTTAACGGTCGGAGGTGAACGGCTTGTCCGAGAATAATGTTATATACGGAATAAACGGACCCGTCGTTACGATAAAGGGCGAGACGGGACTGAGCATGATGGAGATGGTCTACGTCGGCGAGAAGCGGCTTGTCGGCGAAGTCATACGCCTTGACAAGGATCTCACCACCATTCAGGTCTACGAGGAGACGACCGGGCTCAAGCCCGGCGAGCCGGTCTATGCTACCGGCGGCGCAATGTTCGCCACCCTCGGCCCCGGAATAATCAGAAATATATTTGACGGAATCGAGCGCCCGCTTTCGGCTATCGCCGAGCACAACGGCGCGTTCATATCAAAGGGCTGCGCCGAGAGCGCGCTCGACGAGGAGCGCGAGTGGCAGGTCAATATGCTCGTCAAGCCCGGCGATAAGCTCAAGGGCGGCGACATCTACGGCGAATGCCCCGAGACTCCCGTCGTCAAGCACAAATTCATGGTTCCGCCCGGACTTGAAGGCGAAGTTGTCGATGTCAAGCCCGACGGAAAATACAAGATAAACGATACTATCGTTACCCTCAGGGACAAGAAGGGGAAAGACCACGAGCTGACCCTCTGCCAGCGCTGGCCTATCCGTATCCCGCGTCCCGTCAACCGCAGACTGCCTGCGCAGCGTCCGCTGATAACCGGTCAGCGTGTCATAGATACGCTCTTCCCGATAGCAAAGGGCGGCGCGGCGGCGATCCCCGGCGGATTCGGAACGGGCAAAACAATGACTCAGCATCAGCTTGCAAAGTGGTGCGACGCGGATATTATAATCTATGTCGGCTGCGGCGAGCGCGGCAACGAGATGACCCAGGCTCTTAAAGAGTTCGGCGAGATATCCGACCCGCGTACAGGCAAGCCCCTGACGGACAGAACGGTGCTCATAGCGAACACCTCGAATATGCCCGTCGCCGCGCGTGAAGCTTCAATATACACCGGCATCACCCTCGCCGAGTATTACCGCGACATGGGCTATCACACGGCTATTATGGCGGATTCCACCTCCCGTTGGGCGGAGGCCCTTCGTGAGATATCCGGACGCCTTGAGGAGATGCCCGCCGACGAGGGATTCCCGGCTTATCTGCCGTCGAGACTTTCCGAGTTCTATGAGCGCGCAGGCTATGTTAAGAACCTAAACGGCACGGAGGGCTCGATAACGATAATCGGCGCTGTTTCGCCGCAGGGCTCTGACTTTTCGGAGCCCGTTACCCAGAACACGAAGCGTTTCACACGCTGCTTCTGGGCGCTCGATAAGTCGCTCGCCTATGCGCGTCACTATCCTGCGATAAACTGGAATACGAGCTATTCCGAATATGTCAACGACCTGTCCGCATGGTACTATGACAACGCGGGACCGGAGTTCATGAACTACCGCGACGAGCTGTGCTCGATTCTGCTCGAGGAAAACAGCCTTATGGAGATAGTCAAGCTTATCGGCGCGGACGTTCTGCCCGACGATCAGAAGCTTGTCATTGAGATTGCAAGAGTTATAAGAGTCGGCTTCCTGCAGCAGAACGCCTTCCACAAGGAGGACACCTATGTTCCGCTCGCGAAGCAGATGAAGATGATGGAAATAATCCTCTATCTCTATCACAAATGCCGCGAGGTAGTCGCAAAGCAGGTGCCGATTTCCAAGATAACGAAGCTCGGTCTGTTCGATAAGCTCGTCAAGATAAAGTACGATGTGCCCAACGACAGACTCGATATGTTTGACGATTACCGCACTGAGATAGACAAGGCGCTCGCTCCGCTGCTGCGCTGAGTCCGCTTATTCTGAAGGCAAGGAAGGATTTAAACAGCTATGATTTTTGAACACATCGGTTTAAATCAGATAAACGGTTCGCTCGTTGTGCTTGACGGCGTCAAGGGCGCGAGCTATGAGGAGATGGTCGAACTCAGGCTTGAGGACGGCACCTCGCGCGCGGGCCGTATAGTCAAAATAGACGGCGAGCTTGTGGTCATTCAGGTCTTTGAGGGAACTCGCGGAATATCGATGAACAACAGCACCACCGTGCTCTCCGGCAGACCCATGGAGATGCCGCTGTCGCCCGAGATACTCGGCAGAGTGTTCGACGGTCTCGGCAGACCGATAGACGGTCTGGGTGAGATATATCCCGAGTGCCGCCGTGATGTCAACGGTTCGCCCATTAACCCCGTTTCGCGTGTTTATCCGCGAAATTATATAAACACCGGCATATCTTCTATAGACGCGCTCGCAACGCTTATCAGAGGTCAGAAGCTCCCGATATTCTCGGGCTCCGGCATGAAGCATAACGAGCTCGCCGTTCAGATAGTGCGTCAGGCGAACGTTGCCGACGGCGACGATTTTGCAATCGTTTTCGCCGCCATGGGCGTCAAGAACGATGTCGCCGAATATTTCCGCACTTCGTTTGAAAACGCAAACGTCATGAACCGTGTTACGATGTTTATGAACCTCTCGAACGACCCGATAATCGAGCGTATCATCACGCCCCGCTGCGCGCTGACCGCCGCCGAATATCTCGCGTTCGATCTCGGCAAGCAGACGCTTGTTATACTGACCGATATGACCTCATATGCCGAGGCTCTTCGTGAGTTCAGCTCGTCAAAGGGCGAGATTCCCGGCAGAAAGGGCTTCCCCGGTTACCTCTATTCCGACCTCGCGTCTCTCTATGAGCGCGCCGGAATAGTCGAGGGCAAGAAGGGTTCGGTCACTCAGATACCGATTCTCACCATGCCCAACGACGATATAACGCACCCCATCCCCGACCTCACGGGCTATATAACCGAGGGACAGATAGTGCTCGACAGAGGACTCGACTACAAGGGCATTTATCCGCCCGTCAGCGTCCTGCCGTCGCTGTCGCGTCTGATGAAGGACGGCATAGGCGAGGGCTACACGCGCTCCGACCACAGTATGCTCGCAAACCAGCTCTTCGCGTCCTATGCAAAGGTGCAGGATGCCAAGGCACTCGCGTCCGTCATAGGCGAGGATGAGCTCTCCGCGTCGGATAAGCGCCTTATGGAGTTCGGCAGGGCGTTTGAGGAGAAATTTATAAATCAGGGCTACGATGAAAACAGAACGATAGACCAAACACTCGACCTCGGCTGGGAGCTGCTCTCCATGCTGCCCGAATCCGAGCTTGACCGTGTTGATGAGGACGTTCTCAAGGAGCACTACAAGCCCGCACAGCAGTAAAGAAAGGGGGAGAGCGTCATGGCACAGGTGTTCCCGACAAAAAGCAATCTGATGAGCACGAAGAAGTCGCTGGATCTCGCCAAGCTCGGCTATGATCTGCTCGACCGCAAAAGAAATATACTCGTGCATGAGATGATGCAGCTCATAGACAAGGCGTCGAAGATACAGCAGGAGATAGACGAGACCTATTCAAAGGCTTATCTTGCGCTCCAGCGCGCGAACGTCACGCTCGGCATGTGCGCCGAGTTCGCGCAGGCGATACCGGTCGATGAGTCGCTCGATATAGATCTTCGCAGCGTCATGGGCGTTGAACTGCCGGTTGTGACTCTCGGCGATGAGAAGCTCGATATGTATTACGGACTCAACTCGACGAATTCACAGCTCGACGAAGCTTATCTGAGCTTCGTGCAGGTCAAGCACATGACCGCAGAGCTCGCGGAGATAGAGAACAGCGTATACCGCCTTGCCGATGCAATAAAGAAAACGCAGAAGCGAGCAAACGCGCTCGACAATATCATGATTCCGCAGTTCACCGCGACGATTAAATATATCACCGAGGCTCTTGAAGAAAAAGAACGCGAGGATTTCTCGCGCCTGAAAGTCATCAAGAGACAGAAGGAAGAAAAAGAGTCGTAAAATCAAATCAGCCCTCCCGCTTGGGAGGGCTTTTGCTTTTTTGCTGTTTCGGTCGCCAAACTTTGTCTGCTAAATTGCAACTTTCTGCTTTGCAACAGTCGTTGAGTATGTGTACAAATTCAGCTTTATTATTCTCTGTTTATAAATCTTTGCTCTTCGTACACTCTGTTCAGATGTGCAATTTCAGCTTCTTCTTCTCTTATCGGTCTTATAAATATGCGGAATATTGTTATAGGTGTTGCTATTACAAGCGCGATACCACATAAAACCACGATGTAGTTCCATGGCTCGTATTTTGCGGCGTTAAAGAAAAAATGAGAGATAAGCGCGGCAATGGCGCCAATAACACCTGTTATAAGCATGCCTAAAGCTCTGCGTCGGCGGTCGCGTTTCCATCTTTGACGTATTTCGTTGAATTGTTTCTGATACTGTTCTTCTGCGGTTCTCATTGTGCTTCTCCTTTTCGAATTATTCCTGTAATTTAACTTTATAAGTTTCTGCGACCAATGTCAATGCTTTTTTACATTTTTTGTAACTGCATATCAGTATCCAAATCTGCAAATCATTGCTATCTTAGTTATTCCAACTCATCAAATAATCTTCTTTCCCGGTATCTTCATCAATGCCGCGCGAGTCTATTGAAAACAGCTCGCGGCGGTAGAACTTCACGGCTCCGGAGTTTTTTATGTATGCATTGAGCGTCAGCCGCGCGTGGTTATTTTTTGCAAAATCCAGCAGTTCTTTTCCGATGCCCAGATTCCGTGCGGTTTTGTCTACGAACAGCCCCTCAATGTGCTCGCCGTTGAGCCCGATGAAGCCGTCAGGTTCGGCTTCTGCGTTTTCGTGCACATAAATTTCGGCGCAGGGGAGCGCGGCTTTCACCGCTTCGAAATTTTCGTCCCAGTAGCTTTCTTTTATGAATCCGTGAGCCTCTTTGTTCGCGTTCAGCCATATCTGCATAATACGCGGCAGATCGGATTCTTCCAATTTTCTTATCATAGCGATTCTCCGATTTCAATAAAACAGGCGCGGCAGTTTGTTCTGCTGCGCCTGTTGTTATGCCGATTTTATTTTATCAGATACACCGTCGCCGCCATGAGAATCTGACCGGTGTAGTATGTCGCGAGCTCGATTGTAACGAGCGGGTTCTTTCTCTTTACGGGCGTGAAATAGACGAACGCGAGCACCGAGTCGCTGATTACAAACACAACCGAAGCGATTGTGGTTATAATAAATGTCAGCGAGTGCGTGAGATAGAGCATATAGCCTGAGACGCAGGCGCAAAGCGCAATGACGAAGAAATAGAACACGCAGAGAATATACATCTTGCTGTCGAGCTTCATCTTGACCGCTTTCATGACAATGGCGATTATCGCGGTTATTACAAACGCCGCTATGTACGGGATTATCGAGAAGGTCGGCTCTGCTTTGTAAAAGGACGCAAGGTAGAAGAAATGCCCTATCAGAAACGCGAAAGTGCCGAGCGCGATGAGTTTGTTCTTGTATTTCGGCGCGATCTCTTTTATGCCGAGCAGAACGTCGCCGCCGAGCCCGAACAGCAGTCCGAACGCCACGAGGCAGAAATAGAACGGGTGGACTAATTTATCCGCCTCTTCAATGCGGTAGCAGAAGCCGATAAACGCCATGGACATGAAGCCAAAGCTCGAAATGAACTTGCAGAGCATGCCCTCGAATGATTTTCCCTTGCGGCGCAGAAGAATCGTGAGCGTCGCAAATATCGCCGTCACAACGGAGAGAATGGGGATGAACATATACCAAATATCCTTTCTTTCTTGCCGCGTCGCGGCATAGTTTACTTTTGAGCTGCTTTCTTCACCTTTTCCCAATATTCCCCGGCGGTGCGTTCGGTGCGGTTGTCGCCGAACTCATAGTATACCGCGTCTTTTATCGCGTCCGGCAGATACTGCTGCGGCGCCCAGTGGTTGCGGTATGAGTGCGGATAGATATAGAACTGTCCCTTGTTCGGGTTATCCTCGCCGTCGCAGTGGACATTCTGCAATTGCCTCGGAACGGGTCCCGTGCGGCCTTTCTGCACATCGGCCATCGCGGCGTTTATCCCGTTGTAGGCGGAGTTTGATTTCGGGCTCGTCGCCACAAGCACAACCGCATCCGCGAGCGGTATCCGCGCCTCGGGCAGCCCGAGCATATTCGCCGCGTCAACGGCGGCTTTTACTATAGGTATTATCTGCGGATACGCAAGCCCGACATCCTCGCACGCACAGACCATCAGCCTGCGGCACGCGCTGACAAGGTCGCCCGCCTCGAGCAACCGCGCCAGATAGTGGAGCGCCGCGTTCGGGTCGGAACCGCGCATCGATTTCTGATATGCGGAGATTATGTCGTAGTGCTCATCGCCCTCGCGGTCGTATCGCATCGCGCTGTGCTGGGTCAGTTCCTGCGCGCGCTGAAGAGTTATCTTGCAAACGCCGCTTTCGTCGGCAGGGGAGGAGAGCACGCACAGCTCAACGGAGTTTATCGCCTTTCGCACATCGCCGCCGCAGGCGTTGGCAATGTGCTCAAACACTCCGTCCTCTATATCATATGTCTCGTGCCGCTCGGTGCCTATATAATCAAATGCACGCTTGACGGCGGGAATTACATCTTCAGCCGAGACAAATTTGAATTCAAACACGGTCGAGCGACTGAGAATCGCGTTGTATATATAAAAATACGGGTTCTCGGTCGTCGACGCTATAAGCGTTATGTCGCCGTTTTCTATGTATTCGAGCAGCGTCTGCTGCTGCTTTTTATTAAAATACTGGATCTCGTCGAGATAGAGTAGAATGCCGTTTGGCGCGACAAATGTGTTGAGCTTCGCGACAACATCTTTTATATCTGCCGTCGAAGCGGTCGTGCCGTTTAATTTAACGAGATGGCGGTCGGTCGTCTTTGCGATGATGCTCGCGAGCGTCGTTTTGCCGACTCCGGACGGACCGTAAAAGACCATGTTCGGCAGCTCGCCCGAAAGTATAATATTTCTCAGCGGCTTGCCCTCGCCGAGCAGATGCCTCTGACCGACGATATCGTCGATAGTCTGTGGGCGCATTCTCTGCGCCAGCGGTGCTGACATGATCTTCCTCCTCTCCGCTTGCTACAGTACCATATTATATTAAATTTTAACGATTTAGTCAACCTGATTTAAAAAGTGTGCGGATTTGATGAACGGCTTGTGAAAAAGGAATAAACAATATATAATCTTTAGAGAAAATATTGACGGCGCAAAAAAATCTGTTATTATGAACTTGAAAGGAGAATCGGTATGAAAAAGAAACGCACGAAAAAAGAGATAACCAACCGTGAGATGTGGCTGGGTATACTGATAGCGATTTTTGGCGCGGTCGTTGACTTCTGCTTTTTCGGCTTCAGCTATTCTGCCGACCCGCAGGGCGAGCATGGCGAGATAACCACCGCATCTATAGTACTCTCTGTTATATGGATAGCACTTTCGATCGCGGGCGCGTTCTTAATGAGCTATTTCTTAAACGACAGAAGCTTTCTCTTCGGCTTCTCCGGCTATCTGATACTCTCGCTCGTTGTCGTCTATCCGCTGCTCTACGGCTACTGCGCGTCGCTCTATCCCGCGTACGGGCTGATAGCCGAAAAGCTATTCCGCAGCAAGACCATGCCCGAAAATATGCCCGATTCGTCTCTGATATTCGAGCCGCTGCGCTTATTGTTTGTCTATATTTTATATTTCCTCGGTCGGCATCTTGCCAAAAAGCGCGCCGCCTAAACATAAAAAATACCGGCAGTTCTGCATGAAAACAGGACTGCCGGATTTTTTATTTTATCTTTAATTATTTGCCGAACAGCAGGAGCAGGAAACCGGCGGCAACAGCCGAGCCGATAACGCCCGCGACGTTCGGACCCATTGCGTGCATGAGCAGGAAGTTCGTCGGGTTTGCCTTGCGTCCCTCGACCTGCGAAACGCGCGCCGCCATGGGAACGGCGGAGACGCCTGCGGAGCCGATAAGGGGATTGACCTTGCCCTTGGTGACAAGATACATGAGCTTGCCGAGAAGCACGCCGCCTGCGGTCGAGAAGCAGAATGCAGTCAGACCGAGGATGATGATGAATATGGTCTGCTTCGACAGGAAGGTCTGACCGTTCGCCGTTGCGCCGACGGTAACGCCGAGCAGGATGGTGACGATGTTGGTCAGAGCGTTCTGTGCGGTGTCGCTGAGTCTTTCAACAACGCCGCTCTCTCTGAACAGGTTGCCGAGCATGAACATGCCGATAAGCGGAGCGACGGAGGGAAGCATGAAAGCGCAGATGACAAGCACGACGACGGGGAAGATAATCTTCTCTGTCTTGCTGACGGTTCTGAGCTGCTTCATCTCGACCGCGCGCTCTTTCTTCGTGGTGAGCAGCTTCATGATGGGCGGCTGAATAATCGGGATAAGAGCCATATACGAATATGCCGCAACTGCTATCGGAGCGAGCAGGTGAGCTGCAAGCTTTGATGCAAGGAATATGGCGGTCGGACCGTCCGCGCCGCCGATAGCGGCAGCCTCCTGCGGAGTGAAGCCGAGCAGGATAGCGATGGTGAATGCAACATAGATGCCGAGCTGAGCGGCAGCGCCGAGCAGCAGGCTCATCGGGTTTGCGAGCAGGGGACCAAAGTCCGTCATTGCGCCGACGCCCATAAAGATAAGGCACGGGAAGATACTGCTCTTGACGCCTGCGTAGATAAGACGCAGGATTCCGATGTCATACCAGTGCGCATCCTCCCGTATCGTCGTACTCAGCGGGTCGATGATACCGGTCGGGTCATCCATAAGACCTGCGCCGGGCAGGTTCGCGAGCAGGATGCCGAACGCGATGGGAAGAAGCAGCAGCGGTTCGAATTTTTTAGCGATGGCCAGATAGAGCAGGACGAACGATACGAGGATCATTACGCCCTCTCTCCATTGGAGCACGGCGAGACCCGAGCTCTCCCAGAAGCCTTTCAAGATTCCGAGTATGTCCATTTGCTATCCCCCTTAGCCGACTACGGCGAGCAGTGCGTCCGTAGCGACGGTCGAGCCCTTCTGGACGGCGAGCTGCTTTACGGTGCCGTCGCAGGGAGCGACTATTTCGTTTTCCATCTTCATAGCCTCAAGAATGAGGATGACTTCGCCCGCCTTGACGGCAGAGCCGACCGAGACATTGACGCTCAGTATCGTGCCGGGCATGGGCGAGAGAACTTTCTGACCGTCTGCGGCGGCTGCGGGAGCGGCGGCAGGAGCGGGAGCTGCTGCGGGGGCAGCGGGTGCGGCTGCAGCAACGGGAGCTGCGGGAGCGGCGTCGGTAACAGCGGTGATAACGGCGTCGGTCTCCTCGACCTCAACCTCGTAGTTTTTGCCGTTTAATGTAACAACATATTTCATGATGATCGTTCCTTTCAGTTGTTGGCGGCGAGCCGCATCAGTCTTTCTTCTTTATGGATTTGAACAGCAGCCTGTTGAGCGGGATGCCGCTCTCGTCGCTGACTATAGCCATGATGACCGCGGCGGTCGGCTCGTCAACGCCGTCAAGTTCGAGCGTGCCCTGCGACTGAGTGCCGGGCAGAGGAGTTCCGGCAGCAGCGCTCTGCTGCACGGGTGCGGGTTCATCGGAAGCAGCATTCTTCTTGCCCTTCTTGCCTGCAAGATTCTCACCGAGTCTGACGACGCGGGAGATTATCATTATCAGCACGGCAAGGATAATGAGCAGCAGGAATACCATAAGTATTCCGAAGAGGGAGACCTGAAGAGCGAAAACAAGCTTTTCGCCCAGGGGCATACCCATGTCAAAATTATCAAACATTGATAAAACCTATCCTTTCTGCCGAGGCTCAGTCGAGTCTCTCTATCTTGTATGTGAAAGTGTTCTTCTTTCTCTCGTCGCGCTTGTCGAAGAATGCTTCCGCCTGAGTCGGGAAAGCGATATAGGAGAGAACATCCTCGTCGCAGGTCGCTCTGTCGCCGAGATACTCTATTGCGGCGGGGAGACCGGGCTCAAGCAGGTCTGCGTAGCGGCAGGTTATCGGCTCTTCGTCGCCGAGAACTTTCTTCTGGAGCTCCTCGTTTATCTTGCCGGGAGCCTTGCCGTATTCGCCCTTGATATAGTTCTTGACTTCCTTGGAGATGTTCTTGTATCTCTCGCCCGCGAGCACATTTGCGGTCGCCTGAACGCCGACCATCTGGCTCATCGGGGTGACGAGCGGAGGATAACCGAGGTCTTCGCGGACTCTCGGAGTCTCTGCTAGAACTTCGTCGAGCTTGTCGAGCTTGTTCTGAGCGGTGAGCTGAGCGACAAGGTTCGAAAGCATTCCGCCGGGGATCTGATAGTTGAGCGCGTCGGTCTGGGTGGTCAGCACGACGGGGTTGAGCAGACCGCTCTTGAGCGCGTCGTTGCGGACGGGTTTGAAGAAATCGTTGATCTTCTTGAGCTGAGCCATGTCGAGCGGAACTTCGTAGCCCTCTTTCTGGAGGATATAAGCCATGGTCTCTGTGGGCGGCTGAGAGGTGCCGTTGGAGAAGCAGGAGATAGCGGTGTCGATAACATCCGCGCCGGCTTCAACAGCCTTCTGCAATGTCACAGGGCCGAGACCCGTGGTCGAATGGGTGTGAACGATAACGGGGAGACTGATGTTCTCCTTTATGCCCTTGACAAGATCATATGCTGTCTGGGGATCCATGATGCCCGCCATGTCCTTGATGCACACGGACTGAACGCCCATGCTCTCGAGATCTTTTGCGAGCTTGATGTAGCTTTCGATGTTGTGGATGGGGCTCGTGGTGTAGCAGATGGTGCCCGATGCGTGAGCGCCGCACTTGATAGTCTCGTCAACGGCGGTCTCAATGTTTCTCAGGTCGTTGAGCGCATCGAATATACGGATGATGTCGATGCCATTTTCAACGCTCTTTCTGACGAAAAGGCGAACGACATCGTCGGGATAATGCTTGTAGCCCAGAAGGTTCTGACCTCTGAGGAGCATCTGCAGCTTGGTGTTCGGGCACGCCTTGCGGATCTTGCGCAGGCGCTCCCACGGATCTTCGTTGAGATATCGCAGGCAGGAGTCGAACGTAGCGCCGCCCCAGCACTCGAGCGAATAGTAGCCCGCCTTGTCAAGCTCGGGCAGTATTGCCTCGAAATCCTCATAGGGCATACGGGTCGCGATAAGCGACTGGTTCGCGTCTCTGAGGACAGTCTCAGTGAAATTTACTTTCATATATTTCGCTCTCCTTTGGATTTTATAAACTTATTTGAATCAGAACTCGATGCGCGAAGCGATGTAGCTCTCGAGCTCGTCTATAGCGATGCGCTCCTGCTTCATCGTGTCGCGGTCGCGCACTGTCACGCAGTGATCATCGACGGAGTCGAAGTCATAGGTGATGCACAGCGGAGTACCGATCTCGTCCTGGCGGCGATAGCGCTTGCCGATGGAGCCGGTCTCGTCGAAATCGACCATGAACTTGCGGCTCAAGTCGTCGCAGATCTTTATAGCCTCTTCCGAAAGCTTCTTCGAGAGGGGAAGCACCGCGGCCTTGTAGGGCGCGACGACGGGGGAGAGATGGAGCACCACGCGGGTGTCGTTCTTCTCTGCGTCGATAACTTCCTCGTCATATGCTTCGCACAGCAGCGCGAGTACGGTTCTGTCGAGTCCGTAGGTGGATTCTATTATATAGGGAATGAACTTCTCGTTCGTCTCGGGATCGAGGTAGTCCATTTTCTGACCGCTGTATTCCTGATGTCTCGTCAGGTCGAAGTCCGTTCTGTTGTGGGTGCCGTTTATCTCGCCCCAGCCGAACGGGAAGAGGAACTCTATGTCGCACGCGGCTTTCGCGTAGTGGGCGAGCTTCTCGTGGTCGTGGAAGCGAAGATGCTCGGGAGCTATGCCGAGATCCTCAAAATACTTCTTGCCGAATTGCTTGAAGTAGTCATAGAGCTCGTTGTCCGAGCCCTTCTTGCAGAAGGTCTGGAACTCCATCTGCTCGAACTCGATGGTTCTGAAGGTGAAGTTGCCGGGGGTTATCTCGTTCCTGAACGCCTTGCCGATCTGACCGATGCTGAAGGGCAGCTTCGCTCTCATCGAACGCTGGACGTTGAGGAAGTTTACATATTCACCCTGTGCGTTTTCGGGGCGCAGATAGATAACGCTCTTTGCGTCGTTGGTGACTCCGCGGTAGGTCTGGAACATGAGGTTGAATTCTCTTATGTCCGTGAAATTGTGCTTGCCGCAGTGGGGGCAGGGGATCGAATGAGCCTTGATGTACTCAAACATCTCCTCTTTCGTCATCTTGTCGGGGTGGGCGTCGGGATCAAAGTTCTCGATGAGCGTGTCCGCTCTGTGGCGCATCTTGCACTCCTTGCAGTCGAGAAGAGGGTCGGAGAAGCTGGCGATATGGCCGCTTGCCTCCCAGACTTTCGGATGCATGAGAATGTCTGCGTCAACTTCGTAGCTGTTCCTGCGCTCCTGAATGAATCTCTTGCGCCAGGTGTCCTTGACATTGTTCTTCATTCTTGCGCCGAGCGGGCCGTAATCCCAGGTGTTCGCAAGTCCGCCGTAGATGTCGCTGCCGGCGAAAATGAAGCCTCTGTTTTTACACAGAGCGACGATTTTTTCCATTGTTTTTTCGGTATTATTTAGCATAAGCGCTTACTCCCCTATTATTCATTGTAGCCTATAATAATCTAAAAAATGCCAAAAGTCAAGGCGCGTAAAAGAGATTTTGAGCCCTTGTCCGCCCGTCTTTTTGTGCGCTTTTTCGGGTATGTATTTTTGTCTGTGCATTTTGCCGAAAATAATGCTGTGAAAGGGCTTAAAAACATAAACAGTAACGAAATATCGATATAAAAAGCACAATAAAAACTTTTTCGCCAAAGCCGCCTTAAAAAATATTTTTTTGCCCATTCGGGGCTTTTTCAACACTGTATTGACAAATCCGCGTTTTAATGTAAAATTATAGTATTATCTATAATGGGTAGATATTTGAGAAAACAATGCAAAGAGGGGAAGACTGTGGCAGGACAGGAATCAAAAGTTTCGTCATTCTTTCAGAAGATAGGCCCGATGGTGGGCTACAATGCCGCGAGCATACTTTTCGGCGGCGGCGGATACATCATCTCGCTCTATTTTCTGTCGTTTTTGACCGAGGTCGAAAAGCTCAGCGTCGATCAGGCGGGTATGGTTATCGCCATGGCTCATATCTGGGACGCCGTAACCGACCCCGTCATGGGTATTATAACCGACCGCACGCGTTCGAAATACGGCAGACACAGAAGATATCTGCTCTGGGGCGTTATCCCGATAGCCATCTCGTATTTCTGCCTGTGGAACTCGTTCGGCATTTCTGCGACCGGCAACAAGACCGCGACGATGCTCTACTACATGCTCGCGTATATGCTCTATAACACGGCGCTGACTCTCGTCACCGTGCCGCATGTTGCGATGCTGCCCGTTATCGCGCCCGATTATTCCCTGCGCACTCAGTATAACTCCGTGCAGTATATAATGAACTCCGTCGGCATGGTTTCGTCGTTCCTGCTCGTGTCGCTGTCGCTCGGCTTTACGAACATGGAGATGACCGCCGCATCAAGACCGAAGTTCATGTTCTTCGGCGCAGTGTTGTGCCTGTGGTTCTCGCTGCCGCTGCTCGTGACTTTCAAATGCACGAAAGAGCCGAGCTCGCTCGGCATGAAGCTGCCGCCTTTCAATGCGACTATGCTCCTTGAAGAGTACAAGCAGGTTTTCCGCAACAAGGCGTTCAGACGCTATTTCGTCCTGAGCTCGATGTACACCATGGCAAAGGGCTTCTATGCAAACTCCAACCAGTATTTCATCAAATACAGCGCTCAGCGCTTCGGCTATTTCAACACCCTGCAAACGATTGCGGGTGCGGCTGAGGCATCCGGCTTCCCCGTCAACTATCTGCTGACGATGAAAAAGGGCAAGCAGCTGTGCGGAAAGCTCCTGACTCCGCTTATGGCGGCGGGACTTATCATAAACCTGTTCATCGGCAAGAGCACTCCGCTCTGGGTCGTCATTGTTTCGATAATCCTCTATAACTTCGGCTTCTCCGGCCCCGGCTTCACCGCCACAAATATCCAGCCCGATGTCACGGATGTTGACGAGATGATAACCGGACGCCGCCGAGAGGGCGTTATCTCAACTTTCAATACGCTCATCAAAAAGACCATAAACGGTCTCATGAGCGCGTTCACCGGATTTATTCTTAAAGGCTTCGGCTTCCGCACCGGCGCAGAGGGCGCGAATGCCCTCGAACAGACCGCAAAGGGCATATTCGGACTGAAGGTGACTTACTGCATTCTGCCGCTTATCTTCGTCGGCCTCGTCTATGTCTGCGTGTTCACCTATAAGATGACCCGCGAGGATCACAAGATGATAACCGAGGCTATAAAAGAGAAGAAAGAGACAGGCAAGTGCTCTCTGACCCCTGAGCAGATGAAGCGCTGCGAGGAGATAGCGGGTCAGAGCTTCGGCGATATGTGGATCGGCAAACCCTCCGCAGAGACCCTTGTGACCGAGCTTGACTAAAAGACCCACGAAAGGATCAATAAATTGTCTACCAAGAAAGAAAACATCAGAAATTTCAGCATCATAGCGCATATCGACCACGGCAAATCAACCCTCGCGGACAGGCTCCTTGAGCTCACCGACTCCGTGGCGAAGCGCGATATGACTGCTCAGATACTTGATAACATGGATCTTGAGCGCGAGCGCGGAATCACAATAAAGGCGCACGCGGTCAAAATGGACTATACCGCGAGCGACGGCGAGGTCTATGAATTGAATCTTATAGACACTCCCGGCCATGTCGACTTCAACTACGAAGTCTCGCGTTCCCTTGCCGCCTGCGAGGGTGCGGTGCTCATAATCGACGCGTCGCAGGGAATCGAAGCGCAGACGCTCGCGAACACATATCTGGCGCTCGACCACGACCTTGAGATAGTCCCCGTTATCAATAAAATAGACCTGCCCGCCGCCGACCCCGACAGAGTTGCTTCCGAGGTCGAGGAGGTCATAGGCCTCGACTGCTCGAATGCCCCGCGCGTCTCGGCAAAGACGGGTGAAAATGTAGAGGCCGTGCTCGAACGCATCGTTCTCGATATCCCCGCGCCCGTAACGGATGACAACGCGCCGCTCAGAGCACTCATATTCGACTCGGTCTATGACAGCTACAAGGGCGTTATCGTTTATGTCAGAATAAAAGAGGGCAAGATAAAGCCCGGCGACACCATGCGAATGATGGCGACCGGCGCGCAGTTCACGGTCGTTGAAGTCGGCTATATGCGCGCCACGAGTATGGAGCCAGCCGATGAACTGACCTCCGGCGAGGTCGGCTATATCACCGCCTCGATAAAGACCGTCAGCGACGCCCGCGTCGGCGATACCGTAACGACTGCGGAGAATCCCGCAAAAGAGCCGCTCGCAGGCTACCGCAAGGTGAACCCGATGGTTTTCTGCGGAGTCTATCCCGCCGATGGCGCGGACTACGAAAATCTGCGCGACGCGCTCGAAAAGCTCCAGTTAAACGACGCTTCGCTCTCATATGAGCCGGAGACCTCCGGCGCGCTCGGCTTCGGCTTCCGCTGCGGCTTCCTCGGTCTGCTCCATCTTGAGATAATACAGGAGCGCCTTGAGCGCGAATATGACCTCGACCTCGTAACAACCGTGCCGAGCGTTATATATAAGATACACCTGACCGACGGCAGCGTTATAGAGATAGATAACCCGACCCACTATCCCGACCCCGTCAATATCGATTACAGCGAAGAGCCGTTCACAAATGCGCACATCTATTCGCCGCCCGAATATGTCGGCGCGATAATGGACTTGTGCCAGGAGCGCCGCGGCGTGTTCAAGAACATGACCTATATCGCCTCCGACCGCGTGGACATCCTCTATGAGCTGCCGCTCAACGAGATAATCTACGATTTCTTCGATTCTCTCAAGTCGCGCACCCGCGGCTATGCGTCGTTTGACTATGAGATAACCGATTACCGCCGCTCGAACCTCGTAAAGCTCGACGTTCTCCTGAACGGCGATATAATCGACGCGCTCTCGTTTATTATCCACTCCGACAAGGCATACGGGCGCGCAAGAAAGATAGCCGAAAAGCTCAAGGATAACATCCCGCGCCAGCTGTTTGAGATTCCGATTCAGATAGCCATCGGCGGCAAGGTCATCGCCCGCGAGACTGTCAAGGCGATGAGAAAAGACGTTCTTGCCAAGTGCTACGGCGGCGACATAACCCGAAAGAAGAAGCTGCTCGAAAAGCAGAAGGAGGGCAAGAAGCGTATGCGCCAGTTCG
>ENA-ORNT01000573-ORNT01000573.1-human-gut-metagenome-genome-assembly--contig:-NODE-573-length-26495-cov-18.442511_pt1 | contig 26495 bp, 20 predicted proteins | sample MGYA00242120_ERZ509032 | MGnify/ENA primary metagenome ERZ509032 (study PRJEB26280, sample SAMEA2338729) | human gut metagenome | biome: human gut; feature: human-associated habitat; material: faeces...
TAACACTGACAATTAGATCGTTAGGTTGTTTTTGACTGATTTACGAGCATCCCTATTTTACGTTGGCAAAGATACAATTAATATCCAAAACTACAAAGAAATAAGGCTAAAAATTTGTGAATATCAGAAAAAAAGGTAACTTTGTAGCAAAAATAGGTAATGAGAATAGTAATTCAGAGGGTTCAGAGGGCTTCTGTAACCATAAATGAGGAAATAAAATCAGAAATCGGACAAGGCATGCTCATCCTTGTGGGCATAGAAGATGCAGACAACGAGCAGGATGTTGATTGGCTCGTACGCAAAACTATAGGATTGAGAATATTTGACGACGAAAATCATGTTATGAACTGCGACATCAAGAGTATTGATGGAGAAATATTAGTGATTTCGCAGTTTACGCTCTTTGCAAGCTATAAGAAAGGCAATCGCCCAAGCTGGTTTAGAGCAGCAAAACATGAGCATTCTATACCACTTTATAATCTATTTTGTAAGCAGCTTTCGGAAGCTCTTGGAAAAGAGGTTGGTACAGGCGAGTTTGGCGCTGATATGAAGGTTGAACTCATCAACGATGGTCCTGTAACGATATGTATGGACAGCAAAAACAAAGAATAGCCAAGCCATGATGGAAGTTAACGACAACACTACCCTACGCAACCTCCAACAGATGGTTGACGAATGGATAAAGACCTATGGAGTTAGGTATTTCAACGAACTAACAAACATGGCTTGCCTCACAGAGGAAGTAGGAGAACTGGCACGCATCATTGCACGCCAATACGGCGAACAGAGCTTCAAAGAGGGCGAAAAGCCTAATTTGGGCGAGGAAATGGCAGATATACTGTGGGTATTAACCTGCTTAGCAAACCAAACAGGAGTAGACCTAACGGAAGAGATGCGCAAAAGCTTCGAAAAGAAGACTAAAAGAGACAGTAATAGGCATATTAACAATGTGAAACTTAAAAAATAAATTAGTTATGACAACAACAGAAAACAAGCCAAGCTTGAGCAAATACGAAGAGGCTTTGGCTAAATACAACACTAACATTGACGACAACGATGTTCGCGAGGCAGTTAAGAAGATCATCACAGAAAAGGTTCCTGAGAACGATAATCTTGATGTTAAGAAGTTCCTCTTCGGTAGCATCGAATTGACAACATTGAAGACTACCGACTCCGACGTTAGCGTAATGGCTTTCACAGAGAAGGTAAACCAGTTCGACGAGCAGTATCCTGACCTCCCACATATCGCTACAATCTGCGTATATCCTTGCTTTGCCGAGATTGTTAAGGACACTCTTGAGGTTGACGGCGTAAATATCGCTTGTGTATCGGGCTCTTTCCCTTCTTCTCAGGCACTTATCGAGGTTAAGGTTGCCGAGACAGCATTGGCTATCAAAGATGGCGCTGACGAGATTGATATCGTGATGCCTGTAGGCAAGTTCCTTCAGGGCGACTACGAGGGCGTATGCGACGACATACAGGAGCTTAAGGCTACTTGTGGTGATAAAGCAATGAAGGTAATACTCGAAACTGGTGATATCGTTACAGCAAGCAACATCAAGAAGGCTTCATTGCTCTCTATGTATGCTGGTGCCGACTATATCAAGACATCTACTGGCAAGGAGAAAGTTTCCGCTACTCCAGAGGCTGCTTACGTGATGTGTCAGGCCATTAAGGAATACTATGATGAAACAGGCATACAGATAGGTTTTAAGCCTGCAGGAGGCATAAATACCGTCATGGATGCAATTACATACTACACAATAGTTAAAGAGGTTCTGGGCGAAAAATGGCTCACTAATAAGTGGCTCCGCCTTGGCACAAGCCGCCTCGCTAACCTATTGCTTAGCGAAATAGAAGGCAAAGAGGTGAAATTCTTCTAAATCTCCCACCTTTGCAAAAGAATTAAGCCATCGAAAGCAACTACTTTCGATGGCTTTTATATTTTATTATAGCTTACGTTCTATTACAAAATCGAGATAAGCTTTTAGCGACTCTTTAATATCGGCATCAGCAATATAATTGTCGATAAAACCAAGACATTCGTCATGAAACTGCTTCATTCTATTCTCGGCATATTCAATACCTCCATTATTGATAGCGAAACGCACTAATTTTGAGATTTCTTCAGCAGAAACATCACCCTCTTTAACCTTGAATGCCAACTTCATCATCTCTGCATCCTGTGTGGAATTAAGCGCGTAAATAACTGGTAATGTGAGTTTTCCCTCTACCATATCATTACCTGTGGGCTTACCTATTTCTGGTGAATCATAATAGTCGAAAATATCGTCTCTTATCTGGAAAATTACACCAATATTACTACCAAATCGCTTGGCTGCCTCCACCTTTTCTCTATCAACTCCTACCGAAAGAGCACCAATACCGGCACAAGCTTCAAACAAAGCTGCTGTCTTCTGTCTTATCACATCGTAATAGACTTCCTCAGAAATCTCTTGGTTACTAATGTTGGTAAGCTGCAGAATTTCGCCATTCGACAAGGTCTGACCCAAGCGAGCAATATAAGAAACAATATCCTGCGAGCCCGTAAGCGAAACATTTAGCAAAGCAGTAGACAAGATATAGTCGCCAACAAGCACAGCCACCTTATTATCATAGGTAGCATTAACACTTGCTTGCCCTCTGCGCTGCGAACTTTCGTCTACTACATCGTCGTGAACAAGACTGGCTGTATGTAGAAGTTCCAAGCCTACTGCCGAACGTTGAGTAACATCTGTTATCCCGCCAAAAGCCTTGGCTATCAACAACATAAGCATAGGACGCATGCGCTTACCGCCACGATTCTTAATGTGGTCTAAGGCCTGCGACAACAATCCGTTAGAATGACTCAATGTTTCATTAAACATCAATATAAAGTCATCCAAATCTCCTGTTATGGGTTTCTTGATTTTAGATATATAATCCATAGAGATGAAATTTGATACAAAATTAGTGAAAAATCGGCAAATGTGGCAATTTTTTAGTAATTTTACCGCAAATAAACAGCTTTTTATGAACAAATTATTCTTATTGGATGCTTATGCCTTGATATACAGAGCGTATTATGCATTCATCCGTACACCTCGCATCAATTCTAAGGGACTAAATACATCTGCCATTTTGGGTTTTTGCAATACCCTCAACGAGATAATAACCAAGGAGCACCCTACTCACCTCGGAGTGGCTTTCGACCTTGGCAAAACCTTCCGCCACGAAGCTTTTCCTGAGTATAAAGCTCAACGCGAAGAAACTCCTGAAGATATCCGCCTCGCGGTACCAATAATAAAAGAATTGCTCGACGCCTTCAACATTCCAATCTTGCAATGTGAAGGTTTCGAGGCTGACGACGTTATCGGAACTCTCGCCACAAAGGCAGGTCAAATGGGCATAGAGACATATATGCTCACACCAGATAAAGACTATGGCCAGCTAATTAGTGACAACGTGATGATGTATCGCCCTCGTCATGGTGGCGGCTACGATATTATTGGCTCTAAAGAAATAGAGGAAAAATATGGAGTGAAGACTCCTGAGCAGGTGAAAGACTTGTTGGCTCTCATGGGCGACAAGGCAGACAACTTCCCAGGCTGCCCTGGTGTGGGAGAGAAGACTGCAGCAAAACTTATCAATGAGTTTGGCTCTGTAGAAGAACTCATCAACCGCTCATCAGAAGTGAAAGGCAAACTTCGTGAAAAAATCGAAGCTGCTGTCGACGATATCAAGATGTCGAAATTCTTGGCAACGATAAGAACTGATGTTCCTGTCGACCTAAATCTCGACGAACTGAAAGTTGTAGAGCCTAACCCAGACAAATTAACAAAACTCTTCAACGAGCTTGAGTTTAAGAGCCTATTAGACAAGTTTCTTAATAAAGGTGAAAAGAAGCAAAAATCACCTAATGCTCAACTCTCTCTCTTTGAAGAATACATGCCCGACGGGCAAGATTTGTTTGAAAATTCAACTCTCGAAGACATTAAAACCCACTCTCACGACTACCAACTCGTTGATACAGAGGAGGGTATTATAAAACTTTGTGAGCTTTTTAATACAAAAGAGATTATTTGTTTAGATACAGAAACAACTTCTACGTCGACTATCGATGCAGAATTGGTAGGATTGAGCTTCGCTGTAGAGGAAAACAAGGCTTACTATGTGCCTATTCCAAGCAATCGTGAAGAAGCGTTAAAAATCCTTTCATTCTTTAAACCGATATATGAAAACCCGGAAATCCTCAAAGTTGGACAAAACATCAAGTACGACTATGAGGTGTTGATGAACTATGGCATCCGCCTTAAAGGCAAAATGTTCGACACCATGCTCGCTCATTATATCATCCAGCCAGAACTTCGTCACAACATGGACTACATGGCTGAGATCTATCTCAACTATAAGACCATCCACATAGATGAGCTGATTGGTGCCAAGGGTAAATCACAAAAGTCGATGCGCGACCTTGAACCTAAAGACATATATGAATATGCAGCCGAAGATGCTGACATCACTCTCCGACTGAAAAATGTTCTTGAGCCAAAACTCAAAGAGGTAGATGGCGAAGACTTGTTCTGGAATATCGAGATGCCATTGGTTCCGGTTCTTGCCGAAATGGAGATGAATGGCGTTTGCCTCGATACTGATGCCTTGGCTGAAACAGCTAAGACTTTCAACGAGCGCATGCAGAAGTTGGAGAGTCATATATATGAGTTGGCTGGCGAAAAATTCAATATCGCTTCGCCAAAGCAAGTCGGCGACATACTCTTTGGTAAAATGCAGATTATGGAAAAGCCAAAGAAGACCAAGACAGGACAGTATGTCACAAGCGAAGAGGTGCTGCAGTCGCTACGCTCTAAGGCTCCTATCATCGACGACATCTTGGCTTATCGCGGTCTGAAGAAGTTGCTTGGCACCTACGTAGAGGCTCTTCCAAAACTGATTAATCCTAAGACAGGTCGCATACATACGTCTTTTAATCAGGCAGTTACAGCCACAGGTCGTCTGTCGTCGAGCGATCCTAACCTTCAGAACATCCCTGTTCGCGACGATGACGGAAAGGAAATCCGCAAGTGTTTTGTAGCAGAGCCTGGCTGTCTATTTTTCTCTGCCGACTACAGCCAGATAGAGCTTCGCATCATGGCTCACCTATCAGGCGACGAGAATATGATAGCTGCCTTCCGCGAGGGTCACGACATCCATACTGCCACAGCAGCAAAGATATACCACGAGGACATTGCCGACGTTACAAGCACACAACGCAAGAAGGCTAAACAAGCCAACTTCGGTATCATCTATGGTATAACAGCCTATGGCTTGGCACAACGTATGGAAATAGACAATAGAGAGGCTAAACAGCTCATCGAAGACTATTTCATTACCTTCCCAAAGGTACACGAATACATGGAAAAAGCTAAACAATCGGCAAGCGAAAAAGGCTATGCCGAGACTATCTTCAAGCGTCGTCGCTATCTGCCAGATATAAACTCCAAGAATGGTACCGTACGTGGTTTTGCCGAACGCAATGCCATCAACGCTCCTATACAAGGCTCTGAGGCAGACATCATTAAGGTTGCCATGATACGCATCCATCGTCGATTTGCCGAAGAAGGCATTCGCTCAAAGATGATTCTGCAGGTACACGACGAACTCAACTTCTCTGTATATCCGGAGGAGAAAGAGAAGGTTGAAAAAATCGTAAAGTATGAGATGGAGCAGGCATACATCATGAGTGTGCCTCTCGTAGCTGATGCAGGATGGGGAAATAACTGGTTAGAGGCGCATTAAAAGCCTCACACACAAGCCTCACACACAAGCCTCACACACAAGCCCTCTCCAAAAGAGAGGGGAGTAATTAGACTATACTATTATGGTTTATTGATATAAGCTATAAGGTTTATTGCTAAAATGGTATAACAAAAATATAGCCGCAATGCCAAATAATATTGAGCATTGCGGCTATTACTTTTGTAATCGTAATATTAAAAATATGGTTAGAAAGAAATAACCACATCAAATATTATCACAAAAATAATATGCAGCCAATCCCCACAAGACTATTTACTCCCCTCTCTTTTGAGGGCACTGAAAAACTAAAACCCACTATCAAATTGAAAGTTGATGACGGAGAAATAGCTGTTTTACCCTTTATTATCTGTCTATTTTAGCCTTATTTTAGGCGATTTGCAGAAAGAGAAGTTACAAATCGTAAGCATTTTCCGTTTTGGTTATAAAAAAAGGGGACTTTTTCAGTGCCCTCCTTTTGGAGAGGGGTTGGGGGTGAGGCTGTTCTGAGAGGGGTTGGGGGTGAGGCTACAACTTCTTTATAACTCTCTCCATTTGATCACCAAGTCCGATGGTATATCCTTGCGATATATAGACTATGCGGTTGAAGGTATCGGAAATTATGAAAAGAGGAAGTTGAGACGGATTGCGAAGCTTCATGTTTTCGGCTATTTGCTTGCGCAGAGAGCCGTTGGAATCTATTCCATAGATGATATTCGAAGGCAAGCCTTCAAAGTCGCTTAGGCGGAATTTACTTGCTGCAGCCTCATCTTCAAATAGTAGGATTATAGGACGATTCCATTTCTCAAAGACCTCAGCAACTTTAGCGATATCTTTTAACGCATGGTTTGTGGGCTCCTGCCCTACTCCAATAATGCCAGTAACAAAATATCCTCTGCCCGTCTGACTCAAAAGGCTAACCTCTTTGCCATCAAGTAGCGTGAATTTAGACTCAGAATCGAAGCTACCTTTTACTGTAACCTCAGTCTCAGAAGTGCGCAAATACATGTCTACTACGGTAGTTTCCGAATGTTTCACGCGAAACATTTGCATTTCTGATAGCACACCACCATTAGCCAAACGCATACCTGTAACCAAGACATAATCGCCTTCGTCAAGCTCCACACCATTCTTGAAATCCTTACTCCATGTAGTGCCATCCTCAGGATATTCCAAGAGCATGGTAGAACCATCAGGATTGATGCGAGCGAGAGTGAAATGACTATAGTATTTCGGGTCGTCTACAGCACCATTTTCCTTGTATATAAGTTTTAGAGTTCCTTTTGGTGTAGCCTTCTGTACCACATCTTCAAACACCACGTCTATCCACTCACCATTCTTGCGATATTGAAGCTTAGATGTTACGGCATCAACCCTTGCCTCAATGCCAAGGCTGCGAGCCACATCCACGAAGAATATTTTACGCGAGCGTTTATCTGTGATGCGAGAATGATATACTCCTGTAGGTGTTTGAGTAACTCTCCATGCCTTAGCGTCTTGTTGCAGACGTATATTCGCCTTTATCCAGCTTACGAGTTCTGCAGGATTCTTTCGAAACAGCTCCTTCTGCTTCTTGCTGAAAGCCAGTTCAAAATACAACTTAAAACGACGAAGTATAAGCTCATTCTCCACACGTGGACATAGCTGATTGCTCTCAGCATAGAAGTTATCTTCGAGGATATCAAAACTTATATCGCGCAAGTCTTTTGGCCTTAGCGTAGCGAGTATATCCTTAGCTCGTTGCAAGTTGTCTTTATGGCAAGCCAAGAACTCAAGGATAGTCTGATGATTGCCACTCGAAGCAGTAAGGAATTTCACCAACTCTTCATCCTCAGGCAGCCACATGCTTCGCAACATAGCCTTAGCAATCTGCGGAGTATAGAAGGTTGCCATATAAGCATGGCGCACAGAGTCTTCGTAAGCCAAGCGCTTAGTGTTTAGCTCACGTTGTTGGGCTGTAACCTCTGGCAGATTATATCGCTCAGGAGGAGGAACAATATCAAACGAATCACGATAGAACACCATGTTTGCAGCCTCACCAACATGCTTATCAAGCTTTATCACGATGGTTTTATCCTTACCAAACGATGCCTTAGCAAAACCATAGTCGCCATCCTTAGATGCCCACACCATCATATCACCTTTGCCTGCTGATAGCGAGGTGCTACCATCAGAAGCGGTATATTTAGTTACCACAGGACAGAACTCACCATAGTTATATATCTTGAAATCCACCCTTGCGCTGTCTACTGCCTTGCCTTTATCGTCGACTACAGAGAAGTCGATATGCGCAGAAGAACCATAGTTGTCGATGAGGTTTATCTCGGTATAGTTTGACGAGCGCGACATCACATCCTCAGGACCATTATAGTCGCCAAACACCTGAGTATGCATAAGCAATGCACGCGAAGCAGGAGCATTAAACCATGCAAGATTCAATACCGCCTCAGGCTCGCAGGCTCCAAGGAAATACCATGAGCCATCAGCCCATGCTTCTACCCAAGCATGATTGTCGTCGGTATGTGCCCAACGTGGCGTATACACCTGGCGTGCAGGAATACCGATGGCTCTTAGTGCTGCCACCGTAAAGGTGCTCTCTTCGCCACATCGTCCGTAGGCAGAGCGTATTGTTGCCAATGGTGCTGACGTGCGAGCATCCGAAGGCTGATATGTCACTCGCTCATGACACCAATGGTTCACCTCCAATATTGCCTCCTTCATGCTCATTCCTTTCACTCGTTCCTTTAAGTCACGGTAGAATATCTGGCGAGAGTCGTCCAACGCTTCGTTGTTGACACGAATAGGCAACACAAAATGGCGGAACAACAGTTCTGGTACTTCCCTACCCCACGCCATCTCTTTCTGAGCCTTGAAGCTCATGCGAATATTCTCTATATAGAAAGTGGTAGGATAGTCTGTAACGTCAGCCAAAGGCATATAAGCATATAGGAATTTCAGAGCCTCAGCCTCTTGCTTGCTTACATCATGCACTTTCAGATAGCAAAACTCCTTTCCTACCACCTTCATCCTTTGGTCGAAAGCCGTTTCAACCTTTGCTCTATAGGCGGCATCGGTAATAAAATGGTTGTTGTCTGCCTTTGCTTGCAACACAGAGGCAAAGAGCAATAATGCCAAAGATATAATATGTTTCTTCATAACAGATAACTTGAACGTTTTTATTAATTAGTAGTCGTATGCTGTAGGCAATCTCACAGCCTATCTTATGCAAAGATAAAGAAACAAAACTAAAGTAGACTATAAAAGCGCAAAATTCTTTGTTTTATCATTTAATATTCCTAATTTTGCAGCACTAACCAAACTAACATAACAGTAATGAACAGACAAGATTTTAAGTTTGAGATTTGTACCAACAACGTAGAGAGTTGTATAGCAGCACAAGAAGGTGGCGCCGACAGAGTGGAACTATGTGCTGGCATCCCAGAGGGTGGTACCACACCTTCGTATGGCGAAATAAAGCTGTCACGCAGAGTTTTAACCACCACCAAGTTGCACGTTATCATCCGTCCTCGTGGCGGCGACTTCCTCTATACTCCATTAGAGATTGAGCGTATGGAAGAAGATATCAAAATATGCAAGGAACTGGGTGCTGATGGCGTTGTGATAGGATGTTTGACTCCAGATGGAGAAGTAGATATGGAAGCCAACCGTAGACTTATTGAGGTAGCACGTCCTATGTCTGTAAGTTTTCATCGTGCTTTTGACCGCTCGGCTGACCCATTCAAGGCTTTGGAAGATATCATCAAACTTGGCTGCGAGCGCATCCTCACCTCGGGTCAACAGCCTAAGGCTATAGAGGGTGTAAACCTCTTGGCAGAACTCCAGAAGAAGGCAGCAGGCAGAATAATCCTCTTGGCTGGTAGTGGAGTAACAGAAGATAATATTCGCGCTATCTACGAGGCTACAGGAATCCACGAATATCATTTCTCAGCAAGAGTAAGTGTGCCAAGCAAAATGAAGAGCCATAACCAAGAAGTGCACATGGGTTCTAAGGATGCTGACGAAGGCACCATCCTTGTTTCGTCACCTCAGAGAGTGAAAGATACTATTGCTAAGATTATTGAAATGTAATTGCAGCTAAAATCACATAATATATGCTATGTTTAGGCAATATCTAATTGATATTATCTAAGTATAGCATTCTTTTTATATATAAACATTAGCTTTTTCAAAAAATAATATTCAAATCTCATACAACATTTCAAAAATATAACTATCTTTGCAACCATAACCCATACAGAAATTACTAGAAATGGTAAGGATGGGTTAACATATACATAAATAAAGGCGTAACTGACGCTTTGGTTTTGACGTGTTAGAACTTCGCAACTTCAAATGTCTGTCAAGAACAAAGCAATGGGGACGCCCTATGTGGTGTATTATATACAACCCTCAATGGCTGCGAACACTTCAACGTCCATTGGCAAGAAGGGTGGATTATATATTTACATCAACGTGGGGCTTTCGACATTGCTCGTTTCGACAGACAGGGGCAATGCGAAGGCCTTAACACGTGGAACGAGCTACAGTCTGGCTCCACGCTTTTGTTTTGTATATCCATAAAACGTTTTATAAGAGCCAATTAGGGAGTCGTTGGCTTATTTAAATAACAAGAAATGAAAACTCTTAAACTATTACTTTTCATCACCCTTACCATTGGTGTAACTCCATCTTACGCACAACTTTCTAAAGAGCAAATCAAGGAACGCGAAGAAATTCTAAAAGCTTCTAAGGATGAACTTAACGAAAAAGTTTCCAAAGCCGCAAGAAAAGAAGCTAAAAGATTGAAAAAAGAAGGTTGGAATAATGCACCAGGCACACTCCCTCTTGAAAAACAATTAGACAAATCATATACTATGCAAATGGAATATGATGATGACATGTTTCCAAAATTTCTCATTGGTGAGGCTATGAGTATTGGACAAAATTATGATGCTGCAAAAATGCAAGCATTTGAACTTGCTAAACAAAATTTAGCAGGTCAAATTCAAACTGAAGTAACAGCTCTTATTGAAAACACTGTCAGTAACAAACAATTAGAACCTAATGATGCAACATCAGTTGTTAAAAGTGTAAGTGCAGGGAAGAGTCTCATAACCCAAAGCATTGGTCGTGTCATAACCATTGTTGAAGTATATAGAACTTTGCCAAATAAAAACAAAGAAGTTTTAGTTAAGATTGCTTACAACTCTGTCATGGCAAAAGCTGCAGCAAAATCAAGTATAAAAAAAGACTTAGAAAAAAGAGGAGATAATCTTCAAAAGAAACTTGACGACCTTCTAGGTTGGTAACATTAAGCTATACTAACAGAAGCTAAAGTTTTCATCAACAACAGAAGAGAATATGACAATTAAGCTGGATTAAGATAAGAAAACAGACATTATTTCACAGAATGATATAAGATTTACAATCATGAAGAAAATAATTAATAATAGAGTTCTAAGTATATTTGTTTTTATTGCATCTTTCTTTGCTGTAGCTAATGGACAAGATAATACAAATATTAAAAACAAACTTGAGGAAAAATACGGCTATGCTTGTTATCATGACTTTGAAGGAGGATGGTATACTATAAAAACAGATGGGAAAGAAGGTGCATGTGATATTCAAGGCAATGAAATTATTCCCCCATATATGATCAGGTCAATTTTCAAGGAACTGGTTATAAAGTAACACGTAACTATAAAGTTGGTTTTTTGAGCAAAAAGAACCAACTAATAATCCCTATTTGCTATGATGACGTTTGTGGTTGGCAACTTGCCGAATACTTGTGTGCAGAAGTTAAAAAAAATAACAAATGGGGATTAGTAAACACAGAAGGAGTATTAATCGTTCCATGCGAATATGACGACATTAGAGTTTCTGAGCTTAAGGAATACCAATGTGTAGAAGTTAAAAAAAATGACAAATGGGGATTAGTAAACACAGAAGGAGTATTAATCGTTCCATGTGAATACGACAATATTTCTGTCAGCCAATACAAAGAAAATGAATTTATTAATGTAGAAAATGTGGGAAAAATCGGACTTGTCACTAAAGATGGCAAACAAGTAATTCCTTGTCAATATAAAGATATACTAGCATTTAAAAAGGGGATGAAATATTTTCCAGCAAAAAACGAAGACAACAAATGGGGAATCATATCAAAAAATAATGAAGTTATATTAGACTTTAAATATTCGGAAATAGGAGTTATAGATAGTACATTTGCTTATGTTACTATAGGTGGCTCAATACCTGAAACAGGTTGGAGGTTAGAAGGAGGAAAATGGGGCGCATATAATCCTACTACTCAAAAATGGATATGCCAACCACAATATGACATGATTGGTGCAGAATCAGAAGGTTTAATACCTGTAAACATTGGAGGAAAGCAAACATCAAACAAACAAAACTACGATTCAAATTTTACGGGTGGTAAATGGGGATTTATTGATAAACATGGAAAGATTATTATACCTATAGAATATGAAAAAGTAAATCATTTTAAAAATGGAATTGCTCAAGTTACAAAAAATGGGGAAACTTCACTTTTAACAAATCCACTTTTAGGAACTAAACTCACGTTAGTAAATAAACAAGATAATTCTATAGATACAGACATTCCTATGATTTCTTCTGAAAACAGAAATTTGTTTGTTTTTATTGTTGCTAACGAAAACTATCCCAATAACATATCATCATTTTCCAATAATGATGGTAGAATTTTCAAATCTTACTGCGAAAAACGTTTGGGAGTTAATACAAAAAATATCCGTTATTATGAGGATGCTACTTTTGGAAATTTTGCAATGATAAAGAAACAAGTTCAAGATATTGCAGATGTATATGATGGTGAAGCCTCATTTATATTCTACTACTCTGGTCTAGGTTCCTACGAAGAGAAAAACAAAGAGAAATTTTTGTTACCTGTCGACGCTTCATTTACTGCTATAGAAAAAACGGGAATTCGATTAAGTAGCATTTTAGACATCTTTCAAAATACAAATAACAAATACTCACTCTTAATTATTGATGCCCCATTCTCTGGAACAGACAAAGAAGATAAGAAACTTATTTCTAACCGTGGAGTAACGATGAAAACAAAATCTTTATTACCAAAAGGTAATACAATACTTTTTTCTGCCTCAGAAGACCATGCTCTTTCTGATAAACAAAATAATCATGGACTTTTTACACTAAAAGTACTGGAACAACTGCAACAAAACAAAAAAATCAGTTTAGAAGACTTATATAAAAACGTAACAACTGAAGTAAAAAAGACTTCATTTGAGAAGTTTAATAAAGTACAAACCCCTATCTTTATCGTATCACCTACATTAAAAGAAAAGTGCAATGAAATTATTTTGTAATATTATTATAATCATTATTTTGTTAAGTAATAGTACCTTGCAGAGTAATGCACAATCAGCCAATATCTATTTTGAAGAAATACAACTTACTCGTATAATAAGCAATGGATTATATGGTCTTAGAAATAATAATAAAATTATCATCCCTTGTGAATTTAATGAAATGTATCCTTTTAATCCCTTTAAAGATAAACAAAGATATCATTATTATATCTGTGTTTCTAAATATGAGAATTATGACGTTAAAAAAGGGGTATATGATATTTACGGAAAAGTTATTGTACCATGCATTTATGACAAGATAACATTTAATCTAAAATGTATACATGTTTGTTTAAACGAAAAAGAAGGATTATACTCTTATGACGGAAAAGAACTATATCCTACACAATACCAAAGTATACACACATGGGAGAAGGTTATACGTTTAGAAAAAAACAATTGCGTTGGTTTTGCAGACTACAATGGTTCTATTATTGTTCCGTGCGAATACAGTTATGCTTCCCCAAACAAAGATGGTACTATTTTCCTTGTAAATAGAAATGGTTTCTGCAAAGATAATAATAACTATTCAAACGAAAAAGAAATCATTGGAGGCAAATGGGGATACTATGCAAATGGAAAAGAAGTAATTCCATGCCAATATGATAAAGCTACCAATTTTGAAAACGATGTTGCAACTGTTATAAAAAATGGACAAGTAAAACTTATAAAAAACCCTCTAAAACATGTGCAAGATATCCAAATTGCGGAAAGTAATGCTCCAATTAACAAAAACAAGCAACGCAAGGTTATCTCTAACTATCCTTCACCAAGTTCAGATGTTGATAAAAATATTCCAAGAACTAAGCAGAATAATTATAATTCTTTTGCTTTTATCATTGCAAACGAGAATTACCCTTATGCACCAGTACCTTTTTCCCTAAATGATGGACGAATTTTCAAAGAGTATTGCAACAAAACTTTAGGGTTACCTTCAGAGAATATTTATTTATACGAAGATGCTACATATGGAATGCTTGTTGGAGCTATTGAAAAAATGAAAGATATAGCAAATTCATACGAAGGTGACGCTTCTATAATTTTCTATTATTCAGGTCATGGCTTTCCTGATGAAAAGCATAATACAGCATATCTACTTCCAGTTGATGGAGATGCAACAGCTATAACAGAAACAGGATATGGCTTAGCAAAACTATATAAAGAAATATCTATGTTAAAAACAAAAACCACCTTGGTATTACTTGATGCTTGCTTTAGTGGAGCTAAACGTGAAGATGACATGTTGTCTTCTGCAAGAGGAGTAGCAATAAAAGTAAAAGAGGAAACACCACAAGGAAATCTAATAGTATTCTCTGCAGCTCAAGGTGACGAAACAGCTCATCAAATTGAAGAAAAAGGACATGGTTTGTTTACATATTACCTCCTCAAAGAATTACAACAAACATGCGGGAAAGTTAAACTTGGGGAATTTACCGACTACGTAACAAAACAAGTTAAACGTCAATCGGTAGTTGTCAATAGTAAAAAACAAACTCCAACCGTAATACCTTCACAAAATTTGGTTAGTTCTTGGAGAAACTTGAATTTAACAGAATAACAGAATAATATGAAACAATTAAAAAAAATACATTTAATAGTTCTTTTTATTATAGTTTTTATACAAACTGTAAATGCTCAACATATAAAAAGTGTACATGGAGAATATACTTACTATGTACCAGAGAATATAACACTAGATATAGCCAAACAAACAGCTTTACAAAGAGCTAAGGTTCAAGCTCTTGAAAATGAATTTGGAACAGTTATTATGCAAAACAACTTGTCCCACATTGAAAATATCAATGGGAAATCTGATATAGATTTTTTGACCATGGGAAGTAGTGAAGTAAAAGGAGAATGGATTGAAAATACAGAAGAACCAACTTTCGACATTACTTACGTGAACAATCAGCTAGTAGTTAAATGTTTTATAAAAGGAAAAGCTCGTGAAATATTAACTGCCAAACCAGAATTCGTTGCTAAAGTTCTACGCAATGGGACAACCTCCATATTTGAAAGTGATAGTTTTAAAAGTGGTGATGATTTATTCCTTAGTTTCAAATCTCCAATTAATGGCTATTTAAATGTTTATTTATATGATGGCAATGAGCATATTGTAGAAATGTTACCATACAGATCCGAGACAATTGGCTCAACTTCTATAGAAGGAAACCACCAATACGTTTTCTTTTCGTCTAAAGATGCAACAAAAGGAAACGAAGTTGACGAATATACTATCACATGCAATAACAATATTGAGTTAAATCAAATAATTCTCGTTTTCTCAGAAAATCCATTTAATAAAGCGATATCCAATGATGGACTTATTGAAATAAAAACTTTCCAAAAATGGCTTTCCAAACTAAAAGCACAAGATAAAAAGGCTTACAGCCAAATAATTAGCATTCAAGTCGAACCATAAAAATTCTTTGAAAAATGAAAAAGATTTTCGTTTTCTTACTATTTTTTTATATTTCCAGATTATACTCTGCCTATTCACAAACAAATGGATTCAATTCAGTATATGTGGACTTCAAAAAGCAAACAAAAGCTATATATGAAGATTTTCGTACTAAATCTAATATAGAGTACTCTGAATTTGTAAAAAAAATATGGAAGGAATATAAGAGCCTACCTGCTATTCCATGTCCCATAAACGAGCCTAATCCTCCAGTCATCAAATTTAACAAAGACAAAGAAAATGCTATTAAAGATAAAGCAATAACCATCAAGGATATTGTTTCACCAATAAAACAAGCTCCACAACCCAAACCTGTCTCACCAATCTATGAAAAGGAACAAAAAGCGGAATATAAATATCAATTTACATATTGTGGAACACAATGTAATATTCGTTTTCCATCTACCCTATATATAAATACGGATATTATAGACAATCAACATATCGCAGATGTATGGAAACAACTATCTACAGAAAAACTCAATAATACCATTAGAGACTTTCTTGAGATTAGAATCAAAATGAATCTATGTGATTGGGCTTATCTGAACCTAATAGATACTTTTACCAAAACTCGTTATGGAAAAGGATATATGGCAACTCTTACAGCTGCATATATATATAGCCAAAGCGGTTATCAAATGCGATTAGGACGTAACGGCAACAAGTTGTATCTCCTCTATGGTAGCAAACATAATATCTACGATAAAAAGTACTTTCGTATAAATGATATCAATTACTATTCTCTCTATGATGCTCCTGAAAAGATGGAGATATGCGACTTTGCCTTTCCTAAAGAACAAACCCTTTCGTTATATATTCCACATAGGCAACTCTTCAGCTATCAGCCGACTATTATGAGAAAATTAGCGTCTGCAAGATATAAAGATATGGTCTTGAATATAAACGTCAACAAGAATCTTATAGACTTCTACAATACGTACCCTGCCTCTGAGATAAATAATAATTTCATGACGAAATGGGCAATGTATGCCAATACTCCTATAGAGCAAGAAGTACAAAAAAAAATGTACCCTGTTATCAAAGAGAAGATTGCAGGATTAGACGAATATGATGCTGTTAATAAATTATTAAATTGGGTTCAAACTGCGTTCATTTACGAATATGATAACAAAGTTTGGGGACACGATCGTACTTTTTTCGCTGAAGAAACTTTATTTTATCCATATTGTGACTGTGAAGATAGAGCCATTCTTTTCACTCGATTGGTTCGTGATTTACTTGATTTAAAATGCATCTTGATGTATTATCCAAATCATCTTGCCTCAGCCGTTTGCTTCAATCAACAAGTAAAAGGTGATTACGTATTATTAAATGGATACAAGTACATTGTTTGTGACCCAACATACATTGGGGCACCAGTTGGTTTAACCATGCCAAATATGGATAATAACTCAGCAAACGTAATCTTATTAGAATAATTTTAGTTTAAAATTAATTCACACTAAATGATTAACCCACAACTGCACTCCTGTAGGAGTTTGTTGTGGGTTTTGCATAAGCATGTAACTTCAGTACATGATGCCATTTTAGAATATTACGAAAAACATTTTAGTCTTTATTACAAGCTAATCTCCACCACTTTGTCAACCTCGGTAGGCACTTTATCAAGGTTTAGCAATATGCCGCCATCTACCTTCTGGATTTTCACCTTCTGCTTTGTTGCAAAGTCGAAAGCTGCTTTTATCTTGTGGTTGCCAGTAGGAAGATAAAGCGATTTATCTTGAAGGTTTAGGATATGCACAAACAAGCGGTTGCCCTTTTGTGTAGTAACACCCCAATCATGAGGAGCTACAATACCATTACGAGTGCCGTAGATGGTTTCGCCATAGGTCTTCATCCATTCTCCCACTTCTGACAATCGCTCCAAGGCTACAGCAGGCAGTTCGCCATCAGGCTGAGGACCGATATTCATCAATAGGTTGGCATTCTTGCCAGCAGCCTTAACGAGATAATGTATCAACGTCTTGGTCGACTTATAGTCTTGGTCTGTGATCTTATATCCCCACATGCCATTCATGGTTTCGCATGTCTCCAAAGGCAGCTGACTAATATCCTGTCCTGACAATCCTGAAGCATTTTCGCCAGGTAGGTCGCGTTCAAACATCTGGAAGTCTTCGCCCTCGAAAGGTGTTTGATGATGGTTGTTGCCTATCAGGCAAGCAGGTTGCAAGCTATGGATGAGGTTATATTGATATGGCAACTCCCAATCGAAGTTAGGGTTTATATCCTGGTCCCACCAGCCATCAAACCATATAGCACCAATCTTGCCATAGTTTGTCAATAGCTCGGTGAGCTGATTGTTCATAAACTTATAATAGCTCTTCCAATCGCCCTTAGGGTTAGGACGACCTGTTCCACGACCTGTTCTGCCCCAAACAGCATCCTCACGATACCAGTCTATATGCGAATAATAAAGGTGCAAGCGTATGCCCTGCTTATGACATTCGTCGGCAAGTTCCTTCAGTATGTCGCGCTTGAAAGGCGTAGCATCCACGATATTATAGTCGGAATACTTGGTATGGAACATCGAGAAGCCCTCGTGATGACGAGTGGTGAAACAGATATACTTAGCTCCCGATGCTTTTATTGCCGACACCCATTTAGCAGCATCGAAATTGCCGGGATAGAAGCCTCCTGCAAGCTTAGCATACTCCTTGTAGTTTAAATTCTTGTTTGTCATAGTCCACTCGCCTGTAGCAAGCATGCTGTATAGTCCCCAATGCAAGAAGATACCAAACTTAGCATCTTGGAATTCCTTTCGCGATTCAAGGTTTTCCTTCGTTGGCTCATAGTGGGGTGTAGCGGCGTTGGCATAGACTCCAAACGACGACAAACAGAAGATGGCGGCACAAACCTTTGCTCCAATCTTCATTCTGCTGAAACAATTCTTCTTAGTAGTTACTTTCATTACGTTTATAGTTATTGGTTTCGACTACAAAAGTACAACTTATTTCACATATCCACCAACAATAAAGGCTAAAGAAATTGAATTTCCTTAGCCTTTAATATCATTTGTGTAATAAATATCTGTGAAACAGTATATTATTAGCAGTTAAGCTTCCATACGCAGCCATCCTTGGTGTCTTTAACATCAAAGCCTGCTTCCTTCAAAGCGTCACGAATCTGGTCGCATACAGCCCAGTTCTTCTCGCTACGTGCCTGCTTTCTAAGTTCCAATACCATGTCGACAACCTTGCCGAAAGCTTCCTCGCGCTTACCATCGCCAGAAGAAACATCAGCACGGAGTCCGAGGATGTCGAAAGCGAAGGTGCTGATAGTAGACTTCAATTCCTCAAGGTCTGCAGCATCGATAGTTGCCTTATGGTCTACGATGGTATTGATAACATGGCATGCCTCAAACAAGTTACTGATAACGAGTGGAGTCTGCAAGTCGTCGTTCATAGCATCATAGCATTTCTGGCGTAATGCGCTAACGAAGTTGTGAACATCCTCTGTGCTCTTAGCCTCAGCATTGATACGTTCCATAGCCGAGATGCCATCCATAAGTTTCTGCAATCCCTTCTGACTTGCCTTCAAAGCATCGTTAGAGAAGTCTACAGTTCCACGATAGTGAGCAGAGAGGATGAAGAAGCGTATTGTCATTGGCGAATAAGCCTGCTCAAGCGATGGATGGTTGCCTGTGAAGAACTGCTCCAATGTAATGAAGTTGCCAAGGCTCTTACCCATCTTCTGACCATTGATGGTTATCATGTTGTTGTGCATCCAGTATTTCACCATCTGGTCGCCCTGCGAAGCCACAGCCTGTGCTATCTCACACTCATGATGTGGGAATACGAGGTCCATACCTCCACCATGAATATCGAAGTGGTTGCCAAGATACTTTCTTCCCATAGCAGTACATTCGCAATGCCATCCTGGGAAACCATCGCTCCAAGGACTTGGCCAACGCATGATATGCTCAGGCTGTGCCTTCTTCCACAAAGCGAAGTCCGCTTGGTTCTTCTTCTCGCCTACTCCCTGCAGAGTACGGCTCTCGTCGATGATATTCTCAAGGCTACGACCAGAGAGGATACCATACTTATGGTCTTTGTTGTATTTCTCGATATCGAAATATATACTGCCATTGCTCTCATAGGCATATCCGTTGTCGAGGATTTGCTGTACCAGCTGCTCCTGCTCTATGATATGACCTGTGGCATGAGGTTCAATGCTTGGTGGCAACACGTTGAGAGCATCCATAGCCTGATGATAGCGATTAGTATAATATTGTGCTATCTCCATAGGTTCGAGTTGCTCAAGGCGTGCCTTCTTCTCTATCTTGTCGTCGCCCTCATCAGCATCGTGCTCCAAGTGGCCTACGTCGGTAATGTTTCTAACATAGCGCACCTTATATCCCAAATGCTTGAGATAACGGAACAAAAGGTCGAAGGTGATGGCAGGACGAGCATGTCCAAGATGTGGATCGCCATATACGGTTGGACCACAAACATACATACCTACATTTGGTGCATGCAATGGTTGAAAACGCTCCTTGCTACGGCTTAGGGTGTTGTATATTACTAATGTTTGTTCCATAATTTATCCTTATTTAAATATGATGCTTGCAAAGTTAGCACAAAAAAACGATTAATGGTCATAATATCACGATATATTTCTATCACATTGCAAAAGAAATGTATCTAAATACAACAATTGCGTCGCTTTCTGCATATAAATAACAAATTACCAGCTTTTTCTTTTTGGTCTTGATTATTTTACTTATCTTTGCCATCAAACTTAAACCCTTTTATCCTATGGCCTATAGAAGAATTACAGCCATTGAGGCTGCTGAGATGATCAACGACGGAGACATGATGGCTCTGTCTGGTTTTACTCCTAATGGTAATCCTAAAGCAATTTTTAGGGAACTATCCAAGCGTGCCGTAAGACTGCATGATGCAGGACAACCTTTCCAGGTGGGAATCCTCACCGGAGCGTCTTCGTGTCAGAGTGTGGAAGGTGACATGGCGGCAGCACATGCACTAAAGTTCCGTGCTCCTTTCTCTACCAACAAAGACTTCCGCACGCATACCAATCTTGGAGAAGTTGACTACGAGGATATGCACCTCGGTCATATGGCAGAGCGACTGCGACGCGGATTCTATGGCGAAGTTGACTGGGCAATCATCGAAGTGAGCGATTTGGACGAGGGTGCCACAGAATGTAGAGCTTATCTTACTACTGCTGGTGGCATCGTTTCTACTATAGCCCGCCTGGCTAAAAAGGTAATTATCGAGCACAACCAATTCCACAACCCTAACTCTCGTTTCCTTCACGACACATGGGAACCACACGAGTGCTGGGAGAATCGTGAGGTTATGGATATCCACTCTCCTTACGACCGCGTGGGCAACAACTATGTAAGCATAGACCCTCGCAAAATTGTGGGTGTGATAGAAAGCAATATTCCTGAAGAGGCTCGTGCTTTCAAGGAGCCTGATGACGATACTATGCGTATAGGTCTTCATGTAGCCGACCTCCTTGCCAACGACATGAAGCATGGCAGAATACCAAAATCATTCTTGCCTATTCAGAGTGGTGTAGGTGCCACAGGCAATGCCGTGCTCAAGGCTTTGGGCACAAGTCCACTCATTCCTCAGTTTAATGTATATAGCGAGGTGGTGCAAGATGCAGCCGTAAACTATATGCTCGAAGGTAAAATCAAATATGCTTCTGCTACGGCAATGACCGTTACCAACGAATGCTTGCAGCAGGTGTATAGCAATATGGACTTCTTCTCTAAGCATCTCACCATACGCCAAAGCGAGATTGCAAACTCTCCTGAGGTTATCCGCCGCTTGGGAGTTATCGCATTAAACACCGCCTTGGAGTGTGACATCTATGGCAACGAGAACTCAAGCCACATCTGCGGCTCATCGCTAATGAATGGTATTGGTGGTTCGTGCGACTATGAGCGCAATGGCTACATATCTATCTTCACTACGCCTTCTGTTGCCAAGGGTGGCAAAATTAGTGCCATCGTTCCTATGTGCTGCCATGTAGACTCTACCGAACATGATGTAGACATCATCGTTACCGAGCAAGGCTTTGCCGACCTCCGAGGCAAGGGTCCTGTACGTCGTGCGCACGAAATAATAGAGAATTGTGCTCACCCTGACTACAAGCCTTTGTTGCGCGATTATCTCAACCACATAGCTCCTATGGGTCATGAGCCACAATCTATGGTGGCAGCTCTCGCCTTCCACGACACCTTCCTACGTAAGGGCGATATGCGCCTTACCGACTTCTCAGAATATCTGAAATAAAGAGGTCTTATCATCGAAAAAGTGTGGTATTTCCCTTATCTTATCATCGAAAAAATGTAGTAGATCGCTAAATTTATCATCGAAAAAGTGTAGCATTTGCTTGTTTTTATCATCGAAAAAGTGTATCTTTGCAGCAGAAACCACTGAATATTAAGGCTTTATGAAGAAACTATTTCTCTCGTTGTTCGCTCTTGCCATGCTGGCAAGTTGCGGCACCAAGAATGTGATGCCAATAACAGAACAGAATGGCATAGAAGCAAAGAAAAACACAGCCCCTATAACCTATGATGTCACACCACATCCTGACGTCATCACCATAGAGGAGGCTATTAAGCTTCTCAATTCGCCTGAGCAGGCTAAAGCAATAGCTAAAGCAAGGGGATACAAAGCAGTAGGCAAATATGGCATTTATCGCCTCGACAACTATAGTCAGATGATGTTCAAGAATTGTAAGTTGCCTAAGAAACTTGGCGATGGCATCTACGAGGATACACCTAAGCCGCTTGCCAAGGGTACATCGAGTTATGTGGCTCTTAATGGCAACGTGCTGATAGCGGTATTCAACAACACAGCTTTCAACAATCTTGTTGAGCAGATTAAGGGTCTCGGCTTCACTCTCGAAGAGCAAGGTTATGAAGACAAATACGTCCTCGGCACTACCGCCATCTACGTATACTCAGCAAGAAAGAGCATTAGAATAGAAAAAGAGTAGTGAATTGTATCAAAGGTACAAATTGCATGCCCTACAAGAGCAAAAGTCTGAAGCTCAGCACTTTTTCTCTTGTATGGCATTAGTTTGTATATACCTTTTATCTATAAGTCTAACTACTCCCCTCGCTTTTGGAGAGGGGTTGGGGGTGAGGCTTCTTATTTTATAAATTTCTCCACTACCACAGCCACACCATCTTCTTCGTTGCTTAGTGTGACATAGTTGGCAGCTGTCTTCACTTCCTCCTCGGCATTAGCCATGGCAACACCAAGACCGGCATATTGTATCATGCCCATATCGTTGTAGCCATCGCCTACAGCTATCACCTCTTCTTGCTTTATGCCGATAGTCTTTATAAGTTTATCTATCGACTGCGACTTCTCTATGCCCAAAGGCACACACTCCAAGAAGAATGGTGCTGAGCGATAAACCGAAATCTTACCTTCCATCTCAGCAGCCAACTTTAGCTCAAGCTTATGCAAAGTCTCAGGGTCGCCAACGATGAGACATTTATTAATAGGATATTCCACCTGATTCTTGAAGTCGGAATATTCCACCACAGGCATTTTATTGATGAAAGCCTCGTGCTCCACATATTCGTCGTCAGCCTTAGTTGCAGCAATGCCGTCGCCCTGGTAAGTCAATATCTGTACTCCTGCTTTCATAGCCTCATCATAGAGCATAGGCACAAGGTCGGGACACAATTCCTGATTAAAGACCGTATCGCCGCTCTTGCAATCCATAATCTTACCACCATTATAAGCCAGAATATATCCGCCATATTCAGCAAGCTTCAGCTGTTTAGCCAGCGGCATAATGCCGTAGGTAGGTCTGCCCGAAGCCAACACCACCACGATGCCTTTCTTCTGAGCTTCCATCAACGCCTCGTAGGTGCGAGGAGTAATCTCTTTCTTACTATTTGTTAAAGTGCCGTCCAAGTCGAGCACTATCATCTTATAAGCCATATCGTTTTTCTCGTTTTTACCCCTTTTACTTTTTTACCTTTTTACCCTTTTACTTTTTTACCCTTTCACCCTTTCACATCATTTTCCCGTCAATATCTTCTTGATATCGTTGAGCTTGTTGAGGGCTTCCACAGGCGTAAGGTTGTTTATATCTGCATGCAATATCTCGTCGCGTATTTGACTCAACACAGGGTCGTCGAGTTGGAAGAAACTTAGCTGCATTCCCTCTCTTGATTGTCCGAGTCTTTCTACCGATGGTTTGCCTACGCTTCCCACCTGCGCATTGTCGGCTTCCAGCTGTCGCAAGATATCATTAGCTCTCTTCACTATGCTTCGTGGCATACCGGCAATCTCTGCCACATGAATACCAAACGAATGTTCCGAACCGCCACGCACCAGCCTACGCAAGAACACCACCTTGCCATCTTTCTCCATCACGCTCACGTTGTAGTTCTTGATGCGAGAAAAGTTTTTCTCCATCTCGTTGAGCTCATGATAGTGAGTGGCAAAGAGTGTGCGTGCCTTTGCTCTTGGATTTTCGTGGAGATACTCCACTATTGCCCATGCTATAGAAATACCATCATAGGTAGAAGTACCACGACCCAGCTCATCGAAGAGCACCAAAGAGCGTGGCGTAACGTTGTTCAATATGTTTGAAGCCTCCGTCATCTCCACCATAAAGGTTGATTCACCAAGCGAAATATTGTCTGAAGCTCCCACACGAGTGAATATCTTATCCACTAAGCCTATTCTCGCACTCTCTGCAGGCACGAAGCATCCCATCTGTGCCATCAGTACCACCAAAGCCGTTTGACGCAACAGGGCAGATTTACCAGCCATATTCGGACCGGTTATTATCACTATCTGCTGTTTCTCGCTATCCAGGTAAATATCGTTTGGCACATAGCTTTCGCCAATAGGCAATTGTGTTTCTATCACAGGGTGGCGAGCCTGCTTAAGGTCTATTACGTCGGAAGTATCTACCACAGGGCGCACATAGCGATGCTCCTCTGAAGTCTTGGCAAAGCCCAACAGCACGTCGATATGTGCCAGCACATTAGCATTAATCTGTATCTGCGGCATAAACTCCTGGATGTCTACCACCAGCTGATTAAACAACTTTGTCTCCAAAGCTATTATCTTCTCGTCGGCACCCAATATCTTTTCTTCGTATTCCTTCAGCTCTTGTGTGATATATCTCTCTGCCTGCGCCAAGGTTTGTTTTCTCACCCATTCTGCAGGCACCTTGTCCTTGTATGTATTTCTCACTTCGAGATAATATCCAAACACATTATTATATCCCACCTTTAGCGATGCTATTCCCGTAGCCTCGCTTTCCCGTTGCTGCAGTTCGAGCAGATATCCGCGACCATTATGCGATATTGCCCTTAGCTCATCAAGCTCGGGGCAGAATCCCGTTGCTATCACGTCGCCCTTGCTAACAAGCTGTGGAGGGTCTGGCTGTATCTCGTGTTCTATTCTCTCGCGAATACTTTTACATAGGTACAGCTGGTCGCCCATCACGTTCAGTCCCTTGTTGGCAGAAGCCAAGCAAGCATTCTTTATAGGCTCAATAGCCTCGAGAGCCACCTTCAGCTGCACTATCTCGCGTGGAGTAACTCTGCCCACAGCCACCTTCGACACTATTCGCTCAAGGTCGCCTATGCGATGCAGCTGTTCGTCAATAGCATCTCTCACCTCTGGCTCGCGGAAGAAATGCTCCACGATATCCAGACGTTGCTTTATCGGACTCTCGTCCTTTAATGGGAATACCACCCATCTACGCAACATTCGTCCGCCCATAGGAGTAACCGTGCGGTCTATCACATTCAGCAGTCCTGCACCATCCTCCTGCATCGGAGCCAACAGCTCCAACGAGCGTATAGTAAACTTATCCAGTCTCACATATTTCTCTTCCTCTATTCGTGATAGCGAAGTGATATGCGAAATGTTGGTATGCTGAGTTATCTCCAAGTATTGCATTATGGCACCAGCAGCCACAACACCACTATGCAGATGGTCTACGCCAAATCCCTTTAGCGACTTTGTGCCGAAATGCTTCAGCAACTTCTGTCGTGCGCTCTGCTCCGTAAACACCCAGTCGTCCATCTCAAACACACACATCTTGGTGCCAAAATATCGTTCAAAGTCTTGTCTGCGGCTACGCACATACAGCACCTCCTTAGGCGAGAAATTGCTCAATAGCTTCTCCACATAGTCGTAGGTGCCTTGTCCTGTCAAGAATTCGCCAGTAGAAATATCGAGGAAAGCCACACCACAAGCCGACTTACCAAAGTCTACGGCAGCAAGAAAGTTGTTCTCCTTATAGTTGAGCACATTATCCGACATGGCAATACCTGGCGTCACCAGTTCTGTGATGCCACGCTTCACGAGCTTCTTCGTGAGCTTAGGGTCTTCCAACTGGTCGCAGATAGCCACACGCTTACCGGCACGAATCAGCTTAGGCAGATAAGTGTCGAGCGCATGATATGGGAATCCAGCCATGGGCGTTTCGCCTTGGCTTCCGCCATTGCTGCGTTTGGTTAGCGTAATGCCCAGCACCTTTGAAGCCTCTACAGCGTCGTCGCTATAGGTTTCATAGAAGTCGCCACATCTGAACAGCAATAATGCGTCTGGATGTTTCGCCTTCAGATTAAGGAATTGTTGCATCATTGGCGTCACGCCACCATCTTTCTTTGCCATTTTGTTATATCTTTTAGTTCGACGATAATGTCTTTTAGTTCGACTGGCAAAGATAATAAGAAATTATGAATTTCGCAATTTTTTCCATTATTGTTTGCATTTAAGAAATAAGCATCAATAACGAAAGCAAACCCGTTGGCGGAATTAATTTAAGTTGATAAATATGAGTAAAAAGTTGCACAT